>Ga0316604_10000340_pt1 | contig 62524 bp, 61 predicted proteins | sample OWC_soil_day20_C_FD_207650 | JGI IMG/M metagenome (GOLD analysis project Ga0316604, IMG submission 207650) | Wetland soil microbial communities from Old Woman Creek delta, Ohio, United States - OWC_soil_day20_CT | ecosystem: Environmental > Terrestrial > Soil > Wetlands | place: USA: Ohio...
TCAAGCAAACGGCGGAGATATTAGAATAAAATCTTTATAAAAAAATCAGGTATAAGCTTCCACAATGAAGCTTATACCTGATTTTTTCCATTAAGTCTTTCCGTTAAAAGGAGGAATATCTTATTTAGATGCCGATAACATCATAATCAGCATGTTCACGAGGTATCTCTCCCTGTAAAAAAGTTATTAAATTGAAGAAAGGATCTTCTAATCTGAAATTTTGACGACTATTGTTTCTCAAACTGAGTTTTATCAACGCTACAAGTAGGACAAACCCAATCTTCCGGCAAAGAATCAAAAGATGTTCCGGCAGGAATCCCATTTTCAGTATCGCCGGTCTCCTCGTCATACTCATAACCACAAATTACACAAATATATTTAGCCATAATTTCTCCGCTCCTTAGTTATTTGATTAACTTCTCTTGGACTATTTTACCATAAGTAATATTTAATTACTATTATTTTATATAGTTTTTTACAAAGTAATAGTAATTAAATATTACTGCAAAAGCTTTATGGTGTATTGAGATACAGCGAAGTTGGCAACGAAAAAGTTTCTAAAAAAGTTGTATAGAAAGCAGGAATAAAAAAAGCAATAGCGAAATCATATAGAGAAAAAGTTTTGTTGTGCAGTTAGCGGGACATGAAACGAATCGCTCCCCGGGACAAGATAAGACCCTCACCGTATTGTGAGAAGTTTCCTCTTTCCATTTACAATGAGTAAAAAGCGATTAGCTAGGTAAACTTTTTTATGTAGGTATATTGTGTCTCTAGTGGGACAATATATGTTCTAGTAGGCGGGACGAAATAAGACCAGTGGAGAAAAGCCATGGAAAAAACTATTGAATTGCAACGAAAAATAGCTCCTGAATTGTCGGAAGTGATTGATGCCCGCTATCAAATTCTCCGCCAAGTGAAATATGCTCAGCCTGTCGGGCGTAGGGCGTTGGCGGCGGCCCTGGAAATGGGTGAACGTGTTGTGCGGGCGCAAGTTGATTTTCTGAAAAGTGCCGGATTTATTGAGTTTTCTCAGCTAGGGATGACGGTTACCGAAGAAGGGCAAGGCGTGCTGGCTCAATTATCGGAGTATGTCCGTGTTATGCATGGATTATCATCGTTGGAACAAGAATTGGCTGAGCGGCTAGGCTTGAAAAAAGTGGTTGTAATCCGCGGTGACAGTGGAACCGAAGTTGCCGTACGACGGGAGCTTGGCCGGGCTGCAGCTGCATTATTACAAGAATTTTTGGGGAATAATAAGATCGTTGCGGTTAGCGGTGGATCGACCATGGCCCAAGTGGCTCAGGCGATATACTTTCATGCGCCCGAAGTTACGGTTGTTCCGGCACGCGGCGGTTTAGGTGAAGTGGTGGAATATCAGGCCAACACAATTGCAGCCGTAATGGCGAACAAGCTCGGCGGGCGTTACCGCTTGCTGCATGTTCCGGAAGGGTTAAGCGCTGAAGCAATGGAAGTGGTAGGACGTGATGCCAATATCCGGGAAGTAACGCAGATGGTTAGAAAAGCAGGTGTACTGCTTACCGGTATTGGTCAGGCCGACGCGATGGCGCTGAGGCGGGGCAATTCGCCGGAAGTAGTGGAAAAGCTTACTAAATTAGGGGCTACAGGGGAAACCTTTGGTCACTATTGTAATTTAGAAGGTAAGGTTGTTTACACCACGGGTGGAGTAGGGTTAAGCCTGGATGAACTGGCTGGCATTGGGCATGTTATTGCAGTAGCTGGTGGTCGTGATAAGGCGGAAGCCATTGCGGCCGTAACTGCTGCCGGCGGTCAGGAAGTACTGGTAACCGACGAGGCGGCGGCCAGTGCGATTCAGGAAATAATAAAAAGCCAATAAATCAATAATGAATGCGGGAGGAAACAAAATGGCAATTAAAGTAGGGATTAATGGGTTTGGCAGAATTGGTCGTAATGTATTCAGGGCGGCACTTAACAACCCGGATTTGGACATTGTAGCGGTAAATGACCTTACCAGCGCGGAGACGTTGGCACATTTGCTTAAATATGACTCGATTCATGGTACTTTGAATGCGGAAGTAAAAGCACAGGACGGCAATATAGTTGTAAACGGCAAAGTAATTAAAGTTTTGGCAGAGCGAAATCCAGCCAGTCTCCCTTGGAAAGATCTAGGAGTAACCGTTGTTGTGGAATCTACCGGTATCTTTACGGATGGAGAAAAAGCAGCAGCTCATATTCAGGCTGGTGCGAAAAAAGTTATTATTTCGGCTCCGGCGAAAAATGAAGACATCACTATTGTTATGGGTGTAAACCAGGACAAATATGACGCGGCAAAACACAATATCATTTCAAATGCCTCTTGCACTACGAACTGCCTAGCACCGTTCGCTAAAGTTCTTAATGATAAGTTTGGCATCAAACACGGTATGATGACAACCGTTCACTCTTATACCAATGACCAGCAAATTCTGGATTTGCCACACAAGGACTTGCGCCGTGCCCGGGCAGCGGCTATGTCAATCATTCCTACCACCACCGGTGCAGCGAAAGCCGTAGCGTTGGTCATTCCTGAGCTGAAAGGTAAATTGAACGGATTCGCTATGCGGGTACCTACCCCGAACGTTTCCGTTACCGATTTGGTAGTGGAACTGGAAAAGCCGGCTACTGCTGAAGAAATCAACGCGGCTCTTAAAAAAGCGGCGGAAAATGAACTCAAAGGCATCATGGCATACTCCGATGAACCGCTGGTTTCCCGTGATTACAACGGCAACCCGCACTCTTCCATTGTTGATGGGCTGTCTACCATGGTTGTTGACGGAACCGCCGCTAAAGTAGTTTCCTGGTATGACAATGAATGGGGTTACTCCAACAGGGTCGTTGATTTGGTCAAATTCATCGCCCAAAAAGGAATGTAAAAGTAGTAAATAAAAAAGAGGGTCACATTATGTGGCCCTTTTTGGAGGCGTGAATATGAATAAAAAAACAATGCGGGATATTGAAGTAACGGGCAAAAAAGTGTTGGTTAGGGTGGACTACAATGTACCGCTGGATAAAAGCGGAAACATAACTGATGATACCCGTATACGGGCAACGCTTCCTACTATTGAGTATTTGTTAAGTAAAAATGCGGCTGTAGTACTTGCCAGTCACTTAGGACGTCCGAAAGGAACCGTTGCGCCTCAATACACCTTGTTACCTGTAGCCAAAAGATTGGGCGAACTTTTGGGAAAAGAAGTACAGTTTGTTGATGAATGTGTTGGTCCGAAAGCCGAAGCGAAAGCGGCTGAGCTGAAAAGCGGACAGGTAGTATTGCTGGAAAACTTGCGTTTTCATGCTGAAGAAGAAAAAAATAACGCCGATTTTGCGGCTAAGCTAGCGAAATTGGCAGAAGTTTTTGTCAATGACGCCTTTGGCGTATCCCACAGGGCGCATGCGTCGGTAGAGGGGATCACAAAATATCTGCCTGCGGTAGCCGGGTTCCTGATGGAAAAGGAAATTAATTTCCTGGGACAGGCGGTTTCTAGTCCTTCTCATCCTTACGTTGCGATCATCGGTGGCGCGAAAGTATCCGATAAAATTGGTGTAATCGGTAATCTACTGGCGAAAGTGGATACCCTCATTATTGGCGGCGGTATGGCCAATACCTTTATTGCGGCTCAAGGATATGTTACCGGCAAATCTCTGGTAGAAGAAGATAAACTTGATTTGGCCCGTTCGCTTATCGAAGATGCAAAAAAACGCGGTGTTTCCTTGCTGTTACCGACCGATGTAGTGGTTGCTGACCAATTTGCAGCAGATGCGGCATCGAAAGCGGTTTCTATCAACAATATTCCTGGCGATTGGATGGCACTTGACATTGGCCCTGATACTAGTAAAGCTTATGCTGCAGCCGTGAAAGATGCTAAACTTATTGTTTGGAACGGACCCATGGGTGTATTCGAAATGGATGTGTTTGCTAAAGGAACCGAAGCAGTAGCAAAAGCAGTTGCGGCTTCTGAGGCTGTTAGTGTTGTTGGGGGCGGCGATTCTATTGCGGCTATTGAAAAAGTAGGCGTTCAGAAAGAAATTAGCCACATTTCTACTGGTGGCGGGGCATCTCTTGAATTTTTAGAAGGCAAAGTACTGCCGGGTATTGCCGCAATTAACGATAAATAGCAAGGAGGTTTTTCCATGCGCAAGCCTATTATAGCAGGTAACTGGAAAATGCATAAAACAGTATCCCAGTCAGTTTCTTTTGTGGAAGAATTGAGTGGCCTTATTGGCGGAGCTGATAAAGTTGAGACAGTAATCTGTCCGCCGTTCACTGCGCTTTATGCCGTGCGCGATTTAGCAAAAGGGAAAATTCAGTATGGTGCGCAGAATATGCACTGGCAGGAGCAAGGCGCATTTACAGGGGAAGTATCGCCGGTCATGCTCAAGGATGTTGGCTGTAAATATGTCATTATTGGTCATTCCGAGCGTCGCCAGTATTTTGCTGAAACGGATGCTACGGTAAATAATAAGTTGAAAGCGGCCTTCGTCCATGATATCATTCCCATAATGTGTGTGGGTGAAACCCTTGAACAGAGAGAAAAAGGGGACACGGAAGCTGTTGTGGAAGAGCAAGTCAGAAAGGGGCTTCTCGATCTGACGGCTGAACAGGTAGGGGCTATGGTAATTGCTTATGAACCTATTTGGGCCATTGGCACAGGAAGAACCGCATCCAGCGATGATGCGAACGCAGTATGTGCCTTTATTCGCCGGACTATCGCGCAGGTAATTGGTTCCCAAGCGGCGGAAAATGTGCGTATTCAATACGGCGGCAGTGTAAAGCCGGATAACATCCGGGAGCTTATGAACAAAAGTGATATAGACGGGGCTTTGGTAGGCGGCGCCAGCCTGGAAGCAGCCAGTTTTGTTAAACTTATCAAATACTAGTCAGGGTTGAAGAAAGAAATGAACAACAAGAAGATGTTGCGTAGCTAAACGTTGGTGGTGGCGTAACATCTTGGATGGAGGGGTAGCGTGAGCAAATTAAAGAGCCCAGTTGCATTAATCGTGCTTGACGGCTGGGGAATAGGAAAGCCTGGCGACCCAAGCGACGCTATCGCCAAAGCGGATACGCCGCATATGAAACTGTTGGCTGAGTTATATCCGTCTGCCCGGCTTACCTGTTCCGGCGAGGCAGTGGGATTACCGGAAGGACAAATGGGAAACTCCGAAGTCGGGCATCTTAACATTGGTGCCGGTCGAATCGTGTATCAAGAACTCACTCGCATCAGTAAAGCCATTCGGGACGGCGACTTTTTTAAAAATCCGGTATTGGATTCTATGTTGGACAAAGTCAAAAAGAATGGTTCTTCACTGCACCTCATGGGGCTTGTTTCGGATGGCGGAGTACATAGCCATTTAGATCATTTGTATGGTCTTTTAGAATTGGCAAAGCGTAAAGGAATAAATAAAGTCTATATTCATGCTTTTACCGATGGAAGAGATGTACCGCCTACCAGTGCCATAACTTTTATCGAACAAGTGGAAAAGAAAATCACTGAAATCGGTGTCGGACGTATCGCCAGTGTTGCCGGACGGTATTATGCAATGGATCGGGATAAACGTTGGGAACGGGTAGAGAAAGCGTATGCTGCTTTAGTGTACCGGGAGGGGGAGCATGCTGATAGTGCCAAGGCGGCAGTGGAAAAAGCCTATACCCGGGATGAAACCGATGAATTTATTTTACCAACGGTAATCGATGGCTGTGGGGATTGTGGGATTAAAGAAGGGGACGGTGTTGTATTCTTTAATTTCCGCCCGGACAGGGGCCGTCAGCTGACGCAGGTATTTGTGAGTAAGGAATTTAACGGATTTGAGCGTAAGGACGGTTTTTTTGCCCTTGAATTTGTTACTATGACTCAATATGAGGCGGCTCTTCCGGTACCGGTGGCATTTAAGCCACAGAAAATTCATAGCACATTAGGCGAAATATTCAGCGAGGAGGGCCTGACTCAGCTTAGAATCGCTGAAACGGAAAAGTACGCCCATGTTACTTATTTCTTCAACGGCGGCGAAGAAAAACAGCTGGAAGGCGAGGAACGGATACTGGTTCCTTCACCTAAAGTGGCTACTTATGATCTTCAGCCTGAAATGAGCGCCCGACCGGTAACTGAAAAGCTGATTGAAGCTATCAAATCAGGCAAATATGACTTGATTGTTGTCAATTTTGCCAATGGGGATATGGTGGGACATACGGGGCATTTAGACGCAGCTATCAAAGCGGTGCAAGTAGTTGACGAATGTGTAGGCAAAGTGGTTCAAGCCATGCGTGAGAGGGGCGGTTGTACTCTCATTACCGCTGACCATGGAAACGCTGAAAAAATGGTGGACCCGGAAACGGGGGCGCCGTTTACAGCCCATACTGTAAACCAAGTTCCTATTCTGCTGATATCGGAAGAATACCGGAGTAAAAAAATCCGTAATGGAATTTTGGCGGATATCGCACCTACTCTGCTGGAATTGGCAGGGCTTGAAAAACCGGCAGTAATGACAGGCAATAGCCTGATTATCAAGGAGGAAAAATAATGACGATAATAACCGATGTTTTTGCAAGAGAAATCATGGACTCCCGCGGCAATCCTACTGTTGAAGTTGATGTTGTTCTCGAAGACGGTACTCTCGGACGCGCAGCAGTTCCCTCGGGAGCTTCCACGGGTATGTATGAGGCGGTTGAGCTTCGCGACGGCGATAAAGGCCGCTATTTGGGCAAAGGAGTATTAAAGGCGGTAGATAATGTAAATACCATCATAGCTCCTGAACTAATTGGAATGGATGCTCTCGATCAAGTAGGTATTGATAAATTAATGATTGAGCTTGACGGAACTCCCAACAAGGCGAAATTAGGAGCCAACGCCATTCTTGGCGTATCCATGGCCGTCGCTAAAGCGGCAGCGGCAGCGGTAGGCCTGTCCCTGTACCAGTACTTGGGCGGTTTTAATGCTAAACAATTGCCTGTTCCGATGATGAACATTCTAAACGGTGGTCAACATGCGGATAACAATGTTGACATTCAGGAATTCATGGTAATGCCTGTCGGTGCCACTTCTTTTGCCGAAGCGCTCCGGATGGGGGCGGAGGTATACCATTCCCTTAAAGGTGTATTGAAAGGCCGTGGGTTAAGTACGGCAATTGGGGATGAAGGTGGGTTTGCACCAAACTTGGCTTCAAACGAAGAAGCGCTGGCGGTTATCGTGGAAGCCATCAAAAAAGCCGGTTACAAACCAGGGGAACAAGTGGCTCTGGCGCTTGATGTAGCTTCCTCCGAAATGTATGAAGGCGGCAAATACAATATGACTGGTGAAGGCGTTGTAAAAACTGCGGCGGAAATGGTGGAATATTACGTTGCTTTGACTGAAAAATATCCTATTATCTCTATTGAAGATGGCATTGCCGAAGATGACTGGGAAGGTTGGTCGCTTTTGACCCAGCGTCTGGGCGGCAAAATTCAGTTGGTAGGCGATGATTTGTTTGTAACCAATACCGAACGGCTTAGCCGCGGCATTGAAAGCAAGGTTGCCAACTCTGTACTTGTTAAAGTCAACCAAATCGGTTCGTTGACTGAAACCTTTGATACTATCGAAATGGCTAAACGGGCAGGATACACTTGCGTTATTTCTCATCGTTCAGGAGAAACTGAAGACGCTACTATCGCTGATATCGCCGTTGCCGTTAATGCCGGCCAAATTAAAACTGGTGCTCCGGCCAGAACCGATAGAATAGCCAAATACAATCAGCTCCTTCGCATCGAAGAAGAACTCAGTGACTTGGCTCAATACAAGGGCCGTAAAGTGTTTTATAATTTAAAATAAACGATAAAGGCCGGCTAGCAAGGAAACTTGTTAGCCGGTCTTTTTGCATTATTACCTTGTCGGGGGGCAGACGCTGCTTGGATAACAGTAAGGCGGCGGATAAGAAGGATGGCAACGGGGGCGGCATACTGTAGCCGGGTTACACTGAACATGGCCGCTTTCGGGATAGCAGCAAGGCGGAGGGGGATATACCGGAGGACAATTTGGCGGACATGGAGTTGCTGTAGGCGGGCAGCCAATGGGGCCTCTGCCGCTAACTTTACCTTGCTTAGTATGAGTATGCCCTGTTAATTCGGGACGCTGCCATTTGGGTGGTTTGTACTTGCTGCCTTCGGACATAAATCGGCCTCCTTCCATTCTCCTGTGTGGGGATTATAAGAGCATTCCGCAGAACATGCCAGCCAGCGCTTTTGAGGATCGGAGCCTTGAGCAAGCGGGCGGCAGTCGGTACATGCATAGCGATACTCGCAATCCTTGCACTTTTCTATTTCGTCTTTAGTGGTTTGCCAGCAGGATTTTAATATTGGACCGTTAAGTACTTCAGCAAGGGGGGTGCTTAATATGTTGCCCGAGATTTGGTTGCGGGCGAAAATACAGGGGATAACATCGCCGCTTGAGGTAATCGCAATTTTGCCACATAAACAGCTGTGCTGTTGATGGGCTTTTGCGAAAGAAAAAGGATCTGTATAGAAAGGCGGTTTGACGGGCTGTTTGGCATAGGCTCTAGGCAGTAGACCGGCATCATCTCCGCGTCCTGTCGGTCGCACCACATCCGGCGGGGTAACTTCAACTCCGAGGCTGGCGCATAACTGCATAATATTTTCCGCTTGATGTTCATTGGCTTTCATTATTATGGATGCGATGCGCAAAGGAATGCCGGCGGCTAATATCTTTTTTGCTGCAGTGAGGGTTTTATCAAAACTACCTGGGTTTAATGTGACCGCATCGTGGACTTCTGCGTTATCAGCGTAAATGGTTGTCGCAAAATTAACATGGTGTTGCTTTAAAAAAGCAATATCATCCTCTGTTACTAGAGTGGCATTACTGAAAACTTCAATAAAGTCGTATTTTTCCTCGCCGGCTTTTTCGATCAGTTCCCGCCAGCCTTTATAAAGAAGTGGTTCACCGCCGATGAGCTGAACGGCGGTTGCTCCTGCCGCTCGGGCTTCTGTAAGTAAAGACAGCCATCTTTCATGAGGAACACAATCGGTGTTTGTGCACGGGCCGCTCGTTGCGTAACAATGCAGACATTGATTGTTGCAGTCGCTGGTAAGTTCCAGCCATAAAAAATCAAGCTTCGCCGCCTGCGGGGAGGGGAGAGGTTCGTTGCCTTTTGTCGGTTCATTAATAAAAAAAGAACCGAGACCAACTTCTGTTAAACGATGAAGAAAGTCTGCATAGGCTTTGTCCTCATCAGCTTGTAAATCAAGAAAATCCTCCAGCTGTTGGGCGTTGCAGGCAGTAAGCAGTTCTAAGGCTCCGTGATTTATCGAGTGTACCTTGCCGGTCTGCAGGTTGTAAATAGCTCCTCGTTTTGCCCCCCGCACCAGCTTACAGTAATTTTGCAGCCGATAATACAAAACCAGCCCCCCTTAGATTATTTTTTACATGATATGCTGCATGTGGGGAAGGGGTGCCGCTATAAAATGATCATACTCCACAAACAATGATGAAAAAGGCGTATTAGGCGTATTATGTTGACAACACTGGAAATATGTTATATATTATTAATGTCTTAGATGTAATATAATTTGATGCGGAAATAGCTCAGCGGTAGAGCATCGCCTTGCCAAGGCGAGGGTCGCGAGTTCGAATCTCGTTTTCCGCTCCATAAAGTAGAAAGAACCCCCGGCAGAGATATCTCCCCGGGGGGTTTTTGCCTGTCTCTTGTTTTTGTAAAATATTTATGGTATTATTTAATTCACGGCATATTCGGGGAAACCTGAACATTTGTTCCATTATTGGTAATACTAGCAATAGGGAACGGTAATTTAATAAGGGGGATTTCCATAGATGAAGGTTACAGCAGAGAAATTAGATGCCCATAAAACGGTGTTGGAGCTAGAAATTCCGCAGCCTGAAGTGGCAAAGGCGATTAATAAGGCATACCAACGACTGGCTGGTAAAGTAAATATACCTGGATTTCGTAAAGGTAAAGTGCCGCGCAAGGTGCTGGAAATGCGTCTTGGCAAGGACGCATTATTAGACGAAGCGTTTGATATTATTGCACCTCAAGCCTATATTGAAGCTCTTAAAGAGCAAAATATTGAGCCTGTAGCCAGACCGGATCTTGAAGTAGTAACATTTACCGAAGATCAACCGCTTGTCTTTAAAGCTACTGTGATTGCGAAACCGGAAATTACGGTGGGCGAGTACAAAGGTTTAAAAGTGGAAAAGCCTTCAGCAGAAGTGGACGAGGCTGAGGTTGATAAACAAATCGATGTACTGCGCAATCGTCATGCTAAAATGGTTGTTGCCGAGAATGCGGTTATTGCGAAAGGCGACTTTGCCATTATCGATTTTGAAGGATTTATGGACGGCGAAGCCTTCGAAGGCGGCGGCGGCAAGGGATATCCGCTGGAAATCGGCGCTGGTGCTTTCATTCCTGGTTTTGAAGACCAACTGATTGGTGCAAAAGCGGGGGATGAACTCGACGTAAACGTTACTTTCCCGGAAGATTACCATGCAAAACCGCTGGCTGGAAAAGCAGCCGTATTTAAGGTAAAAGTAACCGATGTCAAGAGAAAGGAAATACCTGATCTTGACGACGAATTTGTAAAAGACATCGGAGAATTTAATACCGTAGAGGAATTAAAGGCTGATGTAAGGAATAATCTTTTAAAAGCGGCTGAGGATAAAGTGGAGCGGACGCTTCGCGCTAATGCTGTTCAGGCGGCAGTGGATAACGCAACAGTAGATATTCCTGAAGTCATGGTGGAAAGCCAAATTGACCATATGATCCAGGATATGGATATCCGTCTCCAGAATAGTGGTATGAATCTAAACCGTTATTTGGAATTTACGAATACCACGATGGAAACCATGAGGGAAAACTATCAGGAAGCTGCGAAAAACAGTGTTAAAACCGAACTTCTTTTAGATGCCATCGTTAAAGCCGAAGGGTTGGAAGCAAGTGTGGAAGATTTAGACGCTGAAATCGCCATTATGGCGGCGGCCTACCAGGCACCGGCGGAAGAAGTAAAACGTATTATTATCCAAGAAGGTCGGATTGAGTCACTTACCAAATCCATCCTGCGTAAAAAAGCAGCTGAGGTTGTTATTAATTCAGTTGTTACGGAATAACCCTATTCCGATGCAATAGAATAGTATAAGATATGATTATGCTGAGGGACCGAGGTGTTTAAAAATGAATTTTGTACCTGTTGTTGTTGAACAGTCTAATCGCGGTGAGCGGGCCTATGATATTTATTCTCGTCTGTTAAAAGACCGAATCGTGTTTATTGGCGGACCTATTGATGACAATGTAGCAAATGTTGTGGTTGCCCAGCTCTTATTTTTGGAATCCGAAGACCCTGACAAAGATATACATCTGTATATCAATAGCCCGGGCGGTGTTGTTTATTCTGGGCTGGCTATTTATGATACCATGCAGTATATTAAGCCGGATGTGTCTACCATTTGTATGGGAATGGCTGCAAGTATGGCTTCGATACTACTGACCGCAGGAGCAAAAGGGAAAAGGTATGCGTTACCCAATTCCCGGATAATGATTCATCAACCGCATGGCGGCGCTCAGGGACAGGCTACCGATATAGAAATTCAAGCCCGGGAAATCTTGCACTTGCGCGAATTGGGCAATGATATTTTTGTTCGCCACACAGGACAGACGCTGGAAAAAATTCAGCGCGATGTGGAACGAGATTTCTTTATGTCCAGTGAGCAGGCGGTAGAGTATGGCATCATTGATGCCGTAGTGCGACGTAATGAAAGGGGTAAGGAGAATTCCAAGTAAAGAGGTGAGGATATGTTGAAGTTTGGGGATGACAGGGGCCAACTCAAATGTTCGTTTTGTGGTAAGTTGCAAGAGCAAGTAAAGAAGCTGGTAGCTGGTCCTGGTGTTTATATTTGTGATGAGTGCATCGAACTGTGTAACGAGATAATTGAGGAAGAACTGAGTGATGATGTCGAGCTCGAACTTAGGGATATCCCCAAACCGAAAGAAATAAAGGATATCCTTGATCAATATGTTATTGGCCAAGACGAAGCAAAAAAGACGCTTGCAGTGGCTGTTTACAACCATTATAAGCGGATTAACATGGGGTCCAAAGTAGACGATGTTGAATTGCAGAAGTCCAATATAATTATGCTTGGACCAACCGGCAGTGGTAAAACGCTGCTGGCGCAAACGCTGGCCAAATTATTAAATGTTCCCTTTGCTATTGCAGACGCTACTTCATTGACGGAAGCGGGATATGTCGGCGAAGATGTGGAGAATATTTTGCTCAAGCTCATTCAAGCGGCCGATTATGATGTGGAGAAAGCTGAAAAGGGAATTGTCTATATCGACGAAGTTGATAAAATTGCCCGCAAATCGGAAAATCCGTCGATTACCCGTGATGTTTCCGGTGAAGGTGTGCAGCAGGCACTTCTGAAAATTTTAGAGGGTACTGTTGCCAGCGTTCCCCCACAAGGAGGACGTAAGCATCCGCATCAGGAATTTATCCAAATTGATACCACCAACATTTTATTTATTTGTGGTGGCGCTTTCGATGGTGTTGACAAAATTATTGGCTCGCGTACCGGTAAGAAGACAATGGGTTTTGGTGCCGAAGTCAAGAGCAAGGAAAAAAGAATACTAGGCGAAGTATTGCGGCATATTTTGCCGGAAGACTTGCTGAAGTTTGGCTTAATTCCCGAATTTGTCGGACGGCTTCCGGTAATTGTTACGCTGGACGCACTCGACGAGGCGGCTCTCGTCCGTATTCTGACTGAGCCTAAGAATGCTCTGGTTAAGCAGTATCAGAAATTCCTTGAAATCGATAATGTGCAGCTTGAGTTTAAGGAAGAGGCTCTCAAAGCCATTGTTGAAGAGGCTTTGAAGCGCAATACGGGTGCGCGGGGCCTTCGGGCTATTATCGAGAGCATTATGCGCAATGTAATGTACGATGTGCCGTCGCGTAATGATGTTGCAAAATGCATTGTAACCAAGGAAGTTGTACAGAATAAAGAAGAGCCTATGATGGTTACTATAGACCGAAAGACCAAGAAAAAAGAAGAATCTGCGTAACCAATAACGTTCCGGCTTAGCCGGAACGTTTCCGTTTTATTGACGTAAAGGACAGGTGTTTTCTTACAGAACAGCCGAAATCTGGCGGAAGTGCACTGGGATAAAATAGTGTCTTTTGCCTATACTAAAGTCACACTTAGATGCTGTGAAAGGAGGCTGGAAAAGTGGATTACGCCGTAAATTTGATTACTTTGATCCAGTTTTTTTTCGCCATCGTCATTGGGCTCTATTTCTGGAATCTTCTCCGCTCACAACAAGGTACCCGAGTGGCGGTGGAACGGGAATCCAAAAAGGAAATGGATAAGTTGCAAAGACTGCGCGAAATATCATTAACAGAGCCGCTTTCAGAAAGAACGCGACCAAATACCTTTCGTGAGATCGTAGGCCAGGAAGAGGGGCTGAAAGCGCTCAGGGCGGCATTGTGCGGACCCAATCCTCAACACGTTATTGTATATGGGCCCCCTGGAGTGGGTAAGACGGCTACCGCTAGATTAGTGCTGGAAGAAGCAAAACTCAATTCGCTGTCGCCATTTAACGGGGACGCTAAGTTTATCGAGCTCGATGCCACAACAGCGCGGTTTGATGAACGGGGAATTGCCGATCCATTGATAGGCACTGTCCATGATCCTATTTATCAAGGGGCTGGGCCGCTTGGCATTGCAGGCATTCCGCAGCCTAAGCCTGGGGCAGTAACAAAAGCTCATGGCGGAGTATTATTTATCGACGAAATTGGCGAACTTCACCCTGTACAAATGAATAAACTATTGAAAGTGCTGGAGGACCGTAAAGTATTTTTGGAAAGCTCGTACTATAGCAGTGAAGATTTAAACATACCCACACATATTCACGATATTTTTCAAAACGGGTTACCGGCCGATTTTCGGCTTATTGGGGCAACAACCTGCATGCCGCAGGATATCTCGCCGGCTATTCGGTCAAGATGTGTAGAGATATTCTTTCGGCCCTTATTGCCGGATGAAATCGGGTTAATTTCTATGAATGCAGCGCGCAAAGTCAACGTTGGTATTGACGATGGGGCGGTCGAAGTTATTAAGCGCTATGCCACAAACGGGCGTGAAGCTGTCAATGTCGTGCAAATTGCCGCAGGACTGGTGCTTAATGACAATCGTCCGCAAATTACTGTTGCTGATGTGGAATGGGTAGTAAACTTTGGCCAATACAATCCGCGTCCGGAAAAGAAGATTACAGGGAAGCCGCAGGTGGGATTTGTTAACGGGTTAGCGGTATATGGGGCGAATATCGGTACGACTATTGAAATTGAGGCTTCTGTACGACCTAATCCGCAAGGTAAAGGTATAGTCAGAATTACCGGGGTGGTCGAAGAAGAAGAAATCGGCACGCCGGGACGCACCATGCGGCGTAAAAGTATGGCTAAAGGGTCGTTAGATAATGTACTTACCGTTTTGACCAGCCAGTTTGGCATTGATTTTTCCCAATATGATGTACATGTAAACTTCCCAGGTGGAGGACCTATTGACGGGCCTTCTGCCGGCATTACCGTCGCTACAGCAATTTATTCGGGTGTAAACAATATTCCGGTGGATAATACCGTGGTTATGACCGGAGAAATGTCCATCCGCGGCTTTGTGAAACCGGTAGGCGGGGTAACGGCTAAAATTGCGGCAGCCAAGCAGGCAGGGGCACACAAAGTCATTATTCCCAAAGAAAATTGGCAGGAAATGTATAAAGATGCCGGCATTGAAGTGGTTGCCGTGGAAACACTGTCGGCAGTCTTCGAGAATGCTCTTGTCAAGCTCAATGATGTCCGACGATTGGAGTTATTCACTTCACCGCCCGACTTATTAACGGCGGCTGGCATTAAAGCTTAATACAATGTGTATTCCTCTGCAAAACTTGCAGGGGAATACTTATATGTGCTAGAAGGTTAGGAGTATGTAAACTAATATTAAACTGTTTATAGAGGGGTTTGATACCGAAGAAACATAGATTATTTAAATACCTGGCAGGAAAGACAATCAGTCTAAAAGGATTTTTTGACGTTCTTTGAGAATATTTATAAATAGTGAAGCTGAAACTAATGTTGTCATCGTTTTTAGTATGAAGGAGGAGAGCTTATGGCTAAGGCAACAAGGAATATACCGCTATTGCCGCTTAGGGGCATTTTAGTTTTTCCATATATGATTATTCATCTCGATGTGGGTCGGGAAAAGTCGATTAGTGCGCTGGAAGAAGCGATGGTACACGAACGCGAAATTATGCTGGCAACCCAACGGGATGCCCAGAATGATAAACCGGAACCGGACGATATATTCTCCGTTGGCACCGTTGTTGAGATTAAACAGCTTTTAAAACTTCCAGGAGGGACCATCCGCGTACTGGTGGAAGGTTTACATCGTGCAAAAATAGTCAACTATTTGGAACAAGACCCGTTTTATATGGTTGAAATTGAAGAATACCGTGAACTCGGCGAAAAGACTTCAGAAGTGGAGGCGCTTACCAGAACCGTCATCCACCAATTTGAACAATGGGTCAAACTCAGCAAGAAAATTCCGTCTGAGACGCTGGTGTCGGTTGTGGTGGTCGAAGAACCAGGCAGACTCACCGATCTTATTGCCAGTCATCTTTCGTTAAAAATTGAAGATAAGCAGCAATTACTGGATGCCGTTGGAACTAAAGAACGGCTGGAAAAGCTTTGTGATATTCTTGGCAGGGAAATGGAAATTCTCGAATTAGAGAAAAAGATCAATGTCCGGGTTCGCAAACAGATGGAAAAAACCCAAAAAGAATATTATCTGAGGGAACAGTTAAAGGCTATTCAAAAAGAACTTGGGGATAAAGAAGACCGCACGGCGGAAGTCGATGAATATCGGCAGAAAATGAAGGAGCAGGAATTATCCAAAGACGTTGCCGAAAAAATTCAAAAAGAAATCGACCGGCTGGAAAAAATGCCGCCGATGGTGGCCGAAAGTGCAGTCATTCGTACATATCTAGACTGGCTGCTGGCTCTGCCCTGGTCGAAAGAGACTACTGATCGATTAGATATAACCAGTGCTGAGGCGGTTTTAGAAGAAGATCACTACGGATTGGAAAAGGTGAAAGAGAGGATACTCGAGTATCTTTCGATCCGAAAACTGACGGCAAAAATGAAAGGGCCGATTATCTGCCTGGTAGGCCCGCCTGGAGTAGGTAAAACTTCTTTGGCTCGCTCTATTGCCCGTTCCATGGAACGTAAGTTTGTTCGAGTATCTTTAGGCGGCGTGAGGGATGAAGCTGAAATTCGCGGTCATCGCCGGACTTATGTTGGCGCGTTACCGGGCCGTGTGCTGCAAGGAATGCGTACAGCCGGTTCACGTAACCCAGTCTTTCTCCTGGATGAGATCGACAAAATGAGTGCTGATTTTCGAGGGGATCCGTCCGCAGCGCTTCTTGAAGTACTAGACCCTGAACAAAATAATACGTTCAGTGATCATTATATTGAATTGCCGTTTGACCTTTCTCGCGTACTTTGGATTGTAACGGCGAACGCGATGCATAATATTCCCCGCCCGCTGCTGGATCGCATGGAGATTATTAACATTGCAGGCTATACCGAAGAAGAAAAAGTACAGATTGCTAAGCGTTATTTGATACCGAAACAAATTCGTGAGCATGGTCTTACGGAAGAGCAGATTGTACTATCCGAAGGAACTGTTCAAAAAGTAATTCGCGACTATACCCGGGAAGCCGGTGTGCGTAACCTGGAGCGCAGTTTTGCAACTTTGTGCCGTAAAGTTGCGCGCCAAATCGTCCAGGAAAAGCGCAAAGCAGTTAAAATAACTGCCCAGAATCTGCATACCTTCCTCGGTGCTCCCAAATACCGTCATGGGCAGGCCGAGCGTACCAGTGAAGTAGGTGTTGCTACCGGATTGGCATGGACTGAAGTAGGCGGGGATGTATTGGCGGTGGAAGTATCGACTATGAAGGGCAAAGGCAAGCTCACACTTACCGGCCAGCTGGGGGAAGTAATGCAGGAATCGGCGCAAGCCGGATTTAGCTACATTCGTAGTAAAGCCAAAGAATTAAACATAGATGCTGAATTTCATGAAAAAAGTGATATTCACGTCCATTTACCGGAAGGAGCCATACCTAAAGACGGTCCGTCGGCAGGTATTACTATGGCAACCGCAGTAATTTCTGCGCTAACCGGCAAACCGGTTCGCAATAATATCGCCATGACGGGAGAAATTACCTTGCGCGGAAGGGTATTGCCTGTTGGCGGTATAAAAGAGAAGGTACTTGCCGCTCATCGCGCCGGAATTCAAAAAGTCATATTGCCGCAGGAAAACAAACGTGATTTGGATGAGATTCCGACCAATGTCAAACGCAGTCTGGAATTTTTACTTGTCGAACACATGGATGAAGTGCTGAAAACCGCTTTGGTGACCGACTCATGACTATAAATGTATTGTATGCGCGCTATATGGCTTCCGCCGTAAGAGTCGATCAGTATCCGGAAGGAGATATGCCGGAAATTGCTTTTATCGGAAGGTCTAATGTCGGAAAATCCTCCTTGATAAACTCACTATGCCGTCACGGGGGGTTGGCCCGTATCAGCGGAACTCCTGGGAAGACTCAGACGCTGAATTTCTACTCGGTAGCGGTGAAACTCGATGAAACCGAACGCCAGGAGTTTTGGCTGGTAGACTTACCCGGCTATGGGTATGCCCGGACAGGGAGGGGTAACCGGCGTCAGTGGAGCAAATTTATTGATGAATATTTGTCAGGATCAGACCGCCTTGCGCTTGTTTGTCAATTGATTGATATTCGGCACTCGCCAATGGCCAGTGATATAGAGGCGTATAATAATTTAAGAGAACTCGGTGTGCCGGTGCTGATTCTTTGTACCAAGGCAGATAAAATTTCCCGCATGGCTGTAAAAAAAAATGTAGGTATTATACGAAACCAATTGAAGCTTCTGCCTGAGCAGGAACCGCTGATATATTCGGCAGTAAATGGCAGCGGCCGAAATGAGTTACTTGACGTTATTAAACATATTTTGCTAAAATAGTAAGGACAGATCACGTGGCTGTCCTTTGCTTAAATAGGATCAAGAGGAAACTATGCTGACAGAGTTTGATAAAGTCCTTCTAAATCGCATTCAAAATTCCTTAACACTTGATAAACGTCCCTATGCCCGTATTGCTAAAGAATTGGGTACGGATGAGGAAACTGTTTTAAAGAGACTTGGAACGCTCAAAGCAGCCGGATATATTCGGCGGATTGGGGCATTTTTTAACTCGGAGCGCTTGGGGTATAAGGGAACGCTGGTAGCTCTTGATGTAGAACCAGATAAGCTGGAAACCGTAGCGGAGTACATAAATCAATATCCTGGAGTTACGCATAACTATGAACGAGAGGGTATTTTTAACCTTTGGATAACCCTAATCACGTCGAGTCAGGAAGAGGAAAAGAATATAATTAATGAAATAGAGACTTTACCAGGGGTAAATCGGCTGTTAAATCTACCAGCGACTGAAAAGTTTAAGGTAAATGTACAGTTTAGTTTGGAGTAAAAGCTATGCTGGACGAAATGGATAGGAAAATAATTGCCGCTATGCAAAACGATTTAGCCTTGGTTAGCCAACCGTTCAAGGAGATTGCTGATACGGTAGGAATTAATGAAGAAGAGTTACTCAGTCGCCTCAACAAGTTCCTTAAATCAGGAAAAATACGAAAACTGGGGGCGGTTCTCCGGCATCGCCAAATAGGGTATGCGGCAAATGCGCTGTGTGCCTGGCTGGTTCCGGAGAGACAAATAAAGAATGTGGCGAGAGTAATGATTTCTTATCCATTAGTTAGTCATTGTTATGCACGGGTGGCCCATTCCGAGTGGCCTTATAATTTTTATACAATGATTCACGGTCAAACCAGGGATGAGTGCCAGAACTTTGTGGCACGCTTAGCTGCGGAAACCGGACTAGAACATTATGTGATTCTTTATAGTACCCGTGAGTGGAAAAAAACGAGTATGCGTTACTTTGGAGGCTAGGAAGCATGTTAAAGAATTTTAACCAAGTTATGAATGCAGCTCAGGAAATTCCTCCCGCCAGGGTGGCGGTTGCAGCTGCGCACGATGATGCTGTGCTTGAAGCTGTACGGGGAGCCATGGAACTGGAAATCGCTACTTTTATTTTAGTGGGCGATGCCGCGAAGATCAATTCGTTAGCCAGTGAAATGGGGATGAATTTATCCAAGATCAGGGTAATCGATGAACCCGATACCCGCAAGGCGGCGCTTAAAGCGGTATCACTTGTATCAAGTGGTCATGCGGACATTCTTATGAAAGGCTTGTTAAGTACGGCTGAACTTTTACGGGCGGTACTGGACAAGGAAGTGGGTCTCCGCACCGGGCGACTCTTAAGCCATTCTTTTGTAATCGAAGCAAAGGGATATGACAGGCTGGTTGTTATGACCGACTGTGCCATGAATATTCGCCCGGACTTAGCGCAAAAGGTAGAGATTCTCCGTAATTGCAACAGTCTTATGCATGTGCTGGGGAAAAAACCGGCGCGGGTTGCGGCGCTGGCGGCAGTCGAAGTCGTAAATCCGGATATGCCGGCAACGCTTGATGCAGCCGCTCTGGCTAAAATGTCGGAACGGGGACAAATAAAGAATTTTATTGTTGACGGTCCGTTGGCTTTAGACATCGCCATGGCTGTTGAGGCGGCTGCCCATAAGGGGCTAACAAACAGTGAGGTAGCCGGAAAGGCTGATCTTCTCCTGGTGCCAAACATTGAGGTAGGCAATGCTCTGGCAAAAGCAGCGGTGTATTTTGGCGGTTGCCGGATAGCCGGACTGGTATTAGGGGCGGCGAAACCAGTGGTATTAACTTCCCGGTCCGACACTTTTGAAGCTAAAATGTTGTCCATCGCGCTTGCTAACCTGGTAGGAAATTACGAAAAAGATCTCTAATATAGTTCGTTATATTATGTGTATAAAAAAATCACCTGGCGGAGTTTTCCGCAGGTGATTTTTTTGTTTGTGCCTTATACATTTTAGGTTTAGAATTTCCAACGGTAACCGAGGTTACCTCCATAATAGTTAAGTGCGCTCCCCCAGGATTTTTCTAGATTAATGTAAATTTCATGGCTACCGACTTCCTGAATGAAACCTAAACCGGCGACCACTTGGCTGCCTTTTAGACTGGTATCGAAAGTCGCTCCATCAATGGTAATATCGTTGCTGTTAGAGAAGTTCTGTGCCCAGGCAAGCTTTCCGTAAACCTGTTGGCTGACTCCGTTAATAGTTGTTTTCTTTCCGAAAGTACCTCCCAGCTTGAATTGCAGTGTGGAAGAACTAGGTAAACTAATAGCCAGACCATTTGTGCTGGTGTAGTTCGCCGAACCGGACCATAGGGCGGATAAGGCGGCTTGCGGCTCGAAGAAGACACCATTGCCTTGTTCTAGGCGTTTGCCGATTTGCGCCGACAGGCCAAAGCCGTTGCTATGGTAGTCGGCGGTGTCGGTAATGCTGCTACCGTACAGTGTTGCCGAGAATTTATTGCTGAAGGAATTGTATTTGCCGATGAGATCGAAGTAAGAGCCGTCATTCTTAATCCAACTGCTGTAAGCTGCTGCATAGTAGCTGTCGACAGTGCCTGAGCCGCCGGTGCTGAAGGAGTTGTCCGCTTTGCCTCCGCCAGCGAGGAACCCGGTAACTTGCTTGCCGCCATCAAAGGAACTGGCATTATCTTTACCTACTTCAAAACCACCCATTACTTCGTTAAAGGATTGTCCGTCATTCGGTTTTACCTTGAATTTGTTCGAATAGATCCGGGACCAGAAATCGTCGTTGTATTGACTGGTCGTACGCAGTTCGCTCATATGGTTTCCAATCTCATTTAATTCGCCGTACCAGGCGGCAACGTTGGATGCGCTGGTGGCGATAGCAGCATAGGCAGGATTGGAAGGAGTATATGTATTGTAAAGATAGTAGTCGGAACTACTATAGCTGGAGGATAAGGTTGAACCACTGGCTATAGACCAGCGATATGCGCCAAAGTCTCCGCCGCCAGTAACTGTGGCGGTACTGGAGCCACTGGAGAGTACCAATATCGGGCTGGTAAGGGAGTGTGACGCTAAGTAAGCGGCGTTTTGCCCGGTAAAGTAAATCGCATAAGTACCGCTGGTAGTGCCGTCGACGGTGATTGTGTTAAGCAGGGAGGTGTCGCTGAGATCGATATTCATATTGAAGGTGCCGCTGCCGGATAAATCCCCGGAGTCGGTAATGGAATAATAGGTGCCGTTGGAATACAAAAGATTTACAGTTCCGTTGTTAGTAAGACTTGTAACAGTTGAATCGGCGCTGACATTCCATGTACTGGTAGAGTCAACAGACATAGATACATCCCCGCTTGTCCAGCCGGTAAAAGTGGTGCCTTCTTCCAACAGGGTAGCTAGCGTGCTGCCGCTGTCGGCAAGCAATTCGTAACCTTGGGTTAGTGTTTCGTTAATCAATTCCAGAGTCGCCGTACTGGGGTCAGAGCCAAAGAAGTCTCCAGCTTCCGCCAAGATCCCACTTGCGGATGAAACTGTCGTCCCATTTTGTAAAGTAACCGTGCTGTTACCGTTTCTCCAAATAATCGCGCCTTCGGTGGTTGACGTTGATGTGAGCGAACTACCGTCAATGATAATGGGATCGGTTTCGTCGGTAGAGTCGCCGCTGAACATTACGCTAAGTGCATTTACCCCTGTAATGGAGGAATTGTAAACTTCAAGCCAGCCGGCTGATGCCACCGCCAACCCTGCATCTAGTTCGGAAACAACAGTGGAATCCGTGACATAGATATAACCGTCACCGTATCCGCAAGAATAAATACCCGCAGATTTTGAGCCAGTCACATTCACAGTACAATTATCCACGTAGACACTGCCACCGCCAAAGTCTGTAGCAATCCCTGACGCATGGGCGCCTGAAGTGGTGACATCCACGTAAGTAAGATATACAGTACCGCCATAGGTTGTATCCACCCCGTGAGCGTTTAATCCGGTGCAATCTATCGTAATATGATTATCCGAGGTGCCGGTTACATAGATGGTTCCGTCATAGGTGGCATATACGCCATTCGCAATAAGGCCACTGGTAGTTATTGACGAGTCTCCGGTAATGGTTATTGTGCCGCCGTTGTTAGCATATACTGCAGCATCAAGGCCATACTGGGAGCCTAAGGCGTCAGTCAGCCCGGAGCCACCGTTCAATTGACAAGTATACCCAGTACTATCATTGCCGCTGGTAGTAATCGATACATTGGATAGTGTTACAGTGGCACCGTTTTTAGCATATACGCCAGAGGTGTTATCGGTCGAAGACGTTATCGTGAGACCATCAGCCGTATAGCTGCTTGTGCTGTCTCCATCTACGTAGACGACTGCGTCAATCATGGATTCGACCGTAGCTCCGTTATATGTAGCTGACATTGTATCATAGGCAAATGCTGGTAGAGGAGCTAGGCCTAATAAGGCAGCTGTCGTAATGCTGCCGATAAGAAGTTTTTTCTTCATTCCCAACCTTCCTTCCCTTTTCTGTTTGAAATACGTTTGTTTTTGTTTTTCTTTGACCGGTCAACAAATATATTCCATTAATTCCAGAAAATCCCTGCATAAATAGAAAAAAATGGTAAATATTTTTTTACAAAATTTTAACAATGAGGAATGATAGGGCTGAGAATACGGAAACTGGTATAGTAAGCAGGAAAAGTGGGCCTACCTTCCGGCGGATTTTTTTAATTATCGCTGGGATATGAATTTCCCGATATTTTACGGAAAAACTATCTGTGTAGCATTATTGAATTTGGTCTAAGGGTTGGGGTTATTTTAGAAACGGCGATAGTTATAGGAGGTGTGCACAATGGCGGAGAGTTCTCTGCAAAATGGAAGAGTGTTTATGACAGGCAATGAAGTTGTAGCTTGGGCTGCGGTGTCGGCAAAGGTTGATATTATGTATGGCTATCCTATTACGCCGCAAAATGAGATTATGCACTATTGGACACGGTTAGCTCCTAAATATGGTAAGAAATTTCTACAGACGGAAGACGAGATTTCTGCCGGATTTACTATGCTGGGGGGCGTTATGACCGGACACAAGGCATTTACCGCTACGGCAGGTCCCGGAAATGTATTAATGCAAGAGGCGGTGTCAATGGCAGAAATGATGAGGCTGCCCGGTGTATTCGTGATCCAGCAGCGAGGCGGACCTTCTACCGCAACCGTTATTTATGCGCAGCAGGAAACGACACTAACTGCTTTTGGCGGTAACGGAGAAGGTCACAGGCTGGTTTATTCCACCGCCAGCCATCAGGAATTGTTCGATTATACTATTAAAGCGTTTAACTCCGCCTGGACGTATTACTTTCCCACCTTTGTCCTGGGGGACGGCTATCAGGCAAAGATGCGGGAGCCGCTTACTATGTATGATGCGGAAGCGAAAGGAGTCACTCTGGTTAATCCCCAGCCTATGGTAGGCAGTACGGCAAGAGATAAGAAGTTCCGGCACTTACGGAATACGTATAACACGGAAGACGAGCTTTATGAAGTTTTTATGGCTAATCAGCGGGATTGGGACAAGATGGCCAAGGAAGTGGTAGAGTGGAGCGATAAAGGCTGTGAGGATGCCGAAGTAATTATCTTGACGCATGGCGTGGTATCACGGGCAGCCTTGAGTGCGTATGAACAGCTTAGGGTTCAGGGGAAAAAAGCGGGATATTTTCGTCCTATTACCGTTCGCCCCTTTCCGGAAGAACAGCTTAGAGCTGCTGCGCGGGGAGCGAAAAAAGTACTGGTAGCGGAATCGGCTTATGGACAATTGCTGAAAATGGTGAAGGAAGCATTATACGGAACGAATATTGAACTTTGCCCCATGCGGCGACCGGGAGTAGGTATCACGACGGAAGAAATTATCGAGGAATATAATAATTTGTAGGCCGGGAGGATTAGACATGCAGGAAGGGAAAGACACCTATGATATTATGCCAGCCATACCCAAAAGCTGGAACCAGGAAACCAAACCTCACAAGTTCTGTCCCGGTTGTGGACATGGTATTATCCTTAAGGCGCTTGGCGAGGCGATTGATGAATTAGATATTGCCCATCAAGTTGTCTTTGGCTGCGATATTGGTTGTTCTCTGTTATCCTGGGACTTTTTCAACTGTGACAGTGTACAGACGCACCATGGACGTACGACGCCGACAATTACAGGTATGAAACGGGCAAAGCCGGATATTGTAGGCATTGCGTACATGGGAGACGGCGGCGGCTACGCTATTGGCTCACAGCATCTATTCAATTCCGCTGTACGCAATGAACGAATTACAGTAATACTGTGCAACAATGCCAATTACGGCATGACTGGCGGTCAGATGGCACCGACAACTCTGCCGGGAATGAAAACCGAAACCTCGCCGTACGGACGCGATGTCCAAGAAACCGGGTATCCCACAAAGGGGCCGGAAATGGTTGCGGCTGTAGCTCCGGAAGGGGCGTATGTAGCCAGAGGAAGCATCGCGAATGTCCGCCAGCTAAAAGGATTTATAAAGAAAGCATTGGAAAACCAAATGAAGGGGAACGGTTTTTCCTTTGTGGAATGTCTGTCGTCTTGTCCTACCAACTGGCGCACTAATGCCAAACAAACCTGGGAGTTTGTCGAAAAAGACATGACAGATTACTTCAAATTGGGAGAATTGCGTACCCCGCAGCCGAAGGAGGCGGGAAAATGACAAAAGTGGTAAGAATAGCGCTGGCCGGGGAAGGCGGACAGGGCGTGCAGTCCATCGCGGAGATACTGGCGGAAGCGGCCAACGAGGAAGGGAAAAATGCGTTGTATATTCCTAATTTCGGTGTGGAACAGCGCGGTGGCGTATCGATAGCGTATGTACAAATCAGCGATCAAAATATCGGCGCACCCAAATTTAAAATAGCTGACATTCTTGTTGCCCTAAGTTCACGGGCCGTAAACAGAACCAGAGAGCATGCAGGGGAAAAGACAGTTTATATATATGACAACTCGTTGGTACAAGAGTCGGAAGTGAATGACCATATTGTCGGACTGCAGTATTTTGAGGTAACACCGCCGAGTCCGGTTAGTGATACCCCGAATAAAGACCTGCCACAGGATTTAATAGCCGGCGAACCGAAAACCGGTTCCTTTAAAAAAGCCACTCCGGGGATTAACCCTAAAGATATCCCGAAAGATGTAGATCGCGTCATCCCTATTCCCGCTAATGATATAGCGAAAAACGAACTGCACCCCCGTGTTTTTAATATCATTATCCTGGGAGCGGTTATAGCCGCTACGGAAGTTCTTCCGCTGGACGCAATTAAAACGGCGCTGGAAGTGAAGCTGGGAGAAAAATTTAAAGCTAATCCCAAGTTGCGGGATATGAACTTTCAAGCACTGGAGCGGGGGTACAATCTGGTAAAAAACGCGGCTCGGAGGAAATAAAATGGAAAAAGAAAACTGGAAATCGACGTTTAGGGAACACGAGAAAGGAAAATGGGCTGTTTTTCCCGAATTGTGTAAAGGTTGTGGATTATGTATTGAAAAGTGTCCGGTAAAGTGCATTGGATGGTCTGAAGAACTAGGCGTCTATGGAACTCCCCGGGTTATGGCGGATATGGAAAAATGTATTGTGTGCGGTATTTGCCAAATGGTTTGCCCGGACTGTGCAATTCGTGTAGAGAAAAAGAAGTAAAGATTTGGATATATAGACTAACGGCCGTCTTTCGGTGTATGATAGAACCACACAGAATGGGTTAGGTGATATTTTTGGTTCAACAAGAGATTTTTGGATTAGTGCAAGATGAGCTTAGCCTGCTGGAAAACGAATTGGCGGCAATTATTCAGTCTGAAGACGATATTATGACGGACATGGGAATTCATCTTTTAAGGGCGGGTGGTAAGCGTTTAAGACCTGCCTTATACTTTTTGGGGGCAAAAGCCGGCAAGGGTAACCTTGCCGATCAGATGCCTGCAGCAGTGGCTATCGAGCTCATTCATATGGCCACGCTTGTGCATGATGATGTTCTTGATAATGCTTCCACCCGAAGAAATCTGATAACGGCCAATGCCAAATGGGGCGATCATCCATCAGTGCTGACAGGCGATTATTTATTTGCCAAAGCATTTTTGTTGTTGGCGGCTAACAACCACAAAGCGGCCCTTTCTATTCTTACTAAGGAAATCTGCACCATTTGTGAAGGCGAGATAGGTCAAATTCGTGATAGCTACCGGGTTATGCAGTGCAAGGAAGACTACTTTGTCCGAATTGGCAAGAAAACGGCAGGCTTTATTGCGGTGAGCTGCCAGCTCGGTGCCTTAGCGGCAGGACTTTCAGCGGCTGAAGTTGAGGGGATGTATCAGTATGGTTATGCGGTGGGGATGGCTTTTCAAATTACCGATGATATTCTCGATGTGACCGCATCTTCCGAAAAAATCGGCAAACCGGCTGGTAATGACCTGAAGCAAGGGGTACTGACGTTACCGGTTTTGTACGCCTTGGAACAATCGAGTCATAGCGAGGAACTAAAAAGCATTATTACCGCCAAGGACATGCCGGAAGAAAAAGTAAGACGTTGTTTGGACATTGTCAGAGGGACGGAAGCGGTCGAATACTCTTACCAAATTGCGACTGACTATCTGGAGACTGCCCGGAAAAGCTTGCCGGATTCCCTGCCGGGCGAGGTTAGGGCGGCGCTTCAGACCATTGCTGATTTTATAGGTGTTCGCCAGAATTAATAAGTCTGCTTAAATGAAAAACAGCTCGCCTTAGGCTGAGTTGTTTTTTTATAATGGGACAAGTATAATAAAAGCAAATAGAGGGAGGGTGGCTACATGTTTAATTTTAGTATGCCGGAGTTAGTTCTGATATTGGGTATAGCGCTTGTAGTTTTTGGGCCGGGAAAACTTCCTGAAGTGGGCAAAGCCGTTGGCAAGGGGTTGAATGAGTTTCGACGGGCCATGAATGATAAGGACCAGCCCGTCAATATAACGCCTAAAAACACGGAAAGTGTAACCGAGGAAAAGAATCAAGAAGTAAAAAAGTCTCACGAGTAGGGGGCGCTTAGGTGACGGAAAAGTTAACAGGTGAAGTAGATCAGGAAATTGGAACCGGCGGTGAAATGTCCTTAATTGACCATCTCCAGGAACTTAGGCGGCGACTGATTATAAGTATAGCGGCAGTGGTGGTTGCCAGTTGTGCCGCATATTATTATTCACAGGAATTAGTACACCTTATAACGGCGCCTGTTGGCAAGCTGTATTACATGAATCCGGCTGAAGCCTTTTTTGCCTATCTTAAGGTATCTGTTTTTGCTGGTTTCCTAGTTGCTTTGCCAGTGGTGTTGTATGAGGGATGGGCCTTTGTGGTGCCCGCCTTGACTAACAGAGAGCGAAAGGCGTCGCTGTTGCTTGTACCCGCTTCGGTGGTTTTATTTTTTGTTGGACTTATATTTTCCTACTACTTAGTATTGCCGGCGGGCATTCGCTTTTTTATGGGTTTTGCTTCGGAACAATTGCAGCCCTTATTTTCTCTTGGTGAGTATTTGTCTTTTGTAATCTCATTCCTATTGCCCTTTGGTTTTGTCTTCGAATTACCGTTAGTAATTTTAGTGCTGGCAAAATTAGGGCTTGTAAATTCGGCGTATTTGGCAACTAAGCGTAAGATAGTACTTGTGTTATCCTTTGTTGTGGGCGCTATAATTTCGCCTTCGCCGGATATCTTTTCGCAAACTATGATTGCGGTGCCGCTACTTGTCCTGTACGAAGTCAGTGTGTTTCTGGTGAAATATGTACTTCGCAAATAACCTCCGGTTAAAATAGAGTGTAGCAAGAGGCTGTGTTAAAGGTGAGCTTTGACACAGCTTCTTTATTTAATCAGCCTTGACATTTTACAATAGTTGGAGTACGATACACAGAATAATATCTAGATGATGGGAAAAATTGCTAAATGAAGAAAGGGGGGATGGATGTGCATGAAATAAAAATCAAGGATAGCCTAAGCGCCAAACGAGCAGTAGAGGAATTTTTGGGAGGGCTGCATTGCAGTGAAGCCATACTAAAAGTATTTAATGAATGTTACACGCTTGGATTGCCCCCGGACTTGTACAAAATAGCCACCGCCTTAGGGCAGGGGCTAGGGGGGGCAAAGTGTTGCTGCGGGAGTCTTACCGGCAGTGCTTTGGTACTTAGTCTAGTTGCAGGTCGAAACACAGCGGAAGAATCGGATGAGTTGGCTTGTTCCGTTGCGAAAGAATTACATGATGAGTTCAAAAAACGCTTTAAGGCAACTTGTTGCCGTGCCTTGACCGGAAAAGTAGAATGGGGCTCGGAGGAACACTATAGCCAGTGCTCCGATTATGTCCGGGGCGCGGCCGAAATCACGGCTGCGCTGCTTGAACAGCGGCTCAACCGCCAGATGGCGGAAGAAAAATAGGCAGCCGTTTCCTGCTTGTCTAAAACAGAAGATGGAGGAGGGTATTATGAAGTTTCTAAATAGCTACAAAGGACTGCCTAAGAGCGTCTATATTATCTTTATTGTACAAATCATTAATCGGCTCGGAGACTTTGTACTACCTTTTTTGGCGCTTCTGCTTACTCAAAAATTGGGTATATCTTTTGGGGCCACTGGTTTTATTGTAATGACGGCTTCCTTAAGTATGTTGGTTGCTTCTTTTATCGGTGGGAAATTTGCTGATACGGTAGGGCGAAGGATCACCTATTTAGGTGGTCAAAGTATGGCTGGTGTATTGATTTTCTTTTGCGGTTTTATCCATACTCCGGCGGTAATTATTCTGCTACTAATTGCCGCTAACTTTTTCAATGGCTTTGTCCGGCCTTCGTTAGGGGCTATACTTAGTGATGTGTTACCGCCGGATAAAAGACAGGCCGGCATTGCTTTAAACCACTTAGGAGTCAACATTGGTGTAGCGGTCGGCCCTATGATGGCCGGTTTTTTGTTCAACCATTTTTTACCGTTGCTATATATAGGGGACGCATTAAGTTCCTTTGTAGCGGTTATGATATTTTATAAATATATTCAGGAAACGAAACCTACTGCCGACAAATTAGTTGTTGCTACGCACGAGGAGCGGATAGAAAAAGGCAACCTGTGGCAGGCCTTATGTAATAAACCGCAGATTATGGTGTTTCTCACCATATCCGTACTATATAGTTTTGTCTATCGGCAAGGCTCATTTTCCCTGCCGTTCATGTTGAATGAGGTGTATCCCTTGGCGGGGGCCGAAAAGTTCGGTCTCCTAATGAGCACCAATGCTATTACGGTAGTCTGTTTATCGCTGGTGACTGTTGCCCTGACTCAACGCTACCATCCGCTTACTAACGTAATCCTCGCTGGTATATTTTATGGGATAGGTTATGGTATGATCGGGCTAATTTCCACTTTCCCTTTATTTATGGTATCCACCGTTGTGTGGACAATGGGGGAAATATTGGCGGTTGCCAATATGGGAGTATATGTGGCGAATAATAGTCCCGCTAATTTCCGGGCCAGATTTAACGCGCTGAGTAATCTAACCAGTGCATTAGGTGGGGCACTGGGAACTTCGTTAATGGGGATGTATATAACAGTGGAAGGAGTGAAAGCGGTCTGGCCGCTGACCGCTTTTGTTGCAATCCTTGGGGCTGGTTTGCTCTTTGGCCTAAAAGTGTTTACTAAGGATCGCAAGGTGTATCAGCCGTGCATGCAAAAAAAAATAACGCCATAGTATCCCAGTGCATAAAGGAGTTAGTGAATTTGTAGCGAATGGGTACAGCATACCGCTGAACATTCGGATGATTGGATGGCTGGGTTGCATTTCACACGTTCCGGTATTGGGAAAACTGTATCAGGCGCTTTCAAGCAACGACTGGATTATTCTCGACAATAAGAATAAGGGAGTTGTTAATTATGCTAAAAAGTATTCCGGAACTAGTACGTGAATATGGGCAAGTTCTCAGTAAAGACCAGAGCGGAATCATCCGAGAATTGGCGGAAAATGATACGGAAGTTATTTTGTCCGGTTTGAAAGAGCAAGCCACAGGCAATCAGCAGGATGTTCAGTTTATCATGAACTTGCTGGATATTGCTTTTAAAGTCGGAAGCATCGAGGGGTACTCGGCCGGTGTGGCGCAGAATTTCGGTGATCGGGAAACCATTGTTCTGTATCCGGAAGGGGTCCGTGATGTTGCGGCCTTTATTGAGGAAATGACCAGTTTAGCCTTATGCCATTGCAATCGTTGTGCTATTGGGACTAATATTCAGTTTGTGACGGAAAGTACCCCTCTGCCTGAGGGCAATAACTAACAAGGGGCTGGGCCTCGGTGGTTGAAGGGGAGAGGAAGAAATCAATGGTTTGGGAAAAGGAAGACTTTTTTATATCTACCGATAAGGTTATGCTGGATGTTGCGTTGATTCACTACTTTATTAGTACACAAACGAATTGGGGAGAAGGACGAAGCCGGGAAATGATGCAAACGGCTATGGATAACTCGGCTTACTGTTTTGGTGTATACAGAAAAAGTATTGATGGATACCAGCAGATAGGGTTTGCCCGTGTGGTCAGTGATTTGGCTACTTTCGGCTATATTGCCGATGTCTTTATTCTCGATGAATTTCGGGGGAAAGGACTCGGCAGGTGGTTGATTCAGACCATTGTTGAGCATCCGGCGCTAAAAAAATTAAAACGATTGACACTCTTTACCAGAATACCGGAGTTTTATAGGCAAGCTGAGTTTAAGGTTACTGACCCGGATGGAGAAGCTAAATTTATGGAACGTAAGCCGTAAGGATAAGTATTGGTTTAATTAAGAAGGGCGATTGGTATGGAACTTGGTTTTGAGGAACTCAAACGGGAAGTGTTGGAATTATATAACGGGATCAAGTATATGGTTTTAGCCACCTCTTCCAATAATCAGGTTACGGCAAGAAGTATGAGTTGTGTTTTTGAAGATATCAATATTTTGTTCCAAACAGATATCAAGTTTGCGAAGGTGCGGCAGATACAAGAAAATACGCAAGTAGCGCTATGCGCAAACAATCTGCAAATTGAGGGAATAGCTCAGATAAAAGGCAGTCCTATGGATGTTACTAATATCTATTTTATTGATGAATTTAAAAGGCAGCATGAAAGTTCTTATAATAATTACTCGCGTATCGCCGATGAAGTGGTCATTGAAGTTGCGCCCAGTAAGATCACATTGTGGAAGTACGAAAACGGCATCCCTTTCCGGGATTTTCTCCTGGTGGAGGAAAAAAAGGCTTATAGGGAGTACTATGAGGGGTAAAAAGTACTAGTGGATGTCGTAACTTGACATTTTTTCCGGCGCGAAGTATATTGTATCTAATACTATTTGCATATGGTATAAGCAAAGATGGGAAGAGTACGCTCCGAGCGACTGTTTTAGAGAAGAGGCCCTTGGCTGAAAGGCGTCACAGTGTTCGGAGGCGGAAGGTCATCCCGGAGCTGTTGTACTGAAGAAGGAGTAGGTGCAACCGGAAAGCCCCGTTACAGGCGTTTAAGCCGGTGTGTCCCGTAAAGGGAAGGCCGGGAAGCATGGTGGTACCACGAAAGAGCTCTTTCGTCCGGCAGGATGAAAGAGTTTATTTTTATTTTCACACTAGGAGGATTTGTAGTATGGAGAACAATATACCAACGGTTTACGATCCCGCGGCAGAGGAGAGTAAATGGTATTCATTTTGGGTGGAAAAGGGACTGTTTCGGGCGGCGGTAGATGCGGATAAGACACCGTTCAGTATTGTCATTCCCCCACCGAACGTAACCGGCCAGTTGCATATGGGCCATGCCCTGGATAATACGCTGCAGGATATTTTAATCAGAGCAAAAAGGATGCAGGGTTATGATACCTTATGGATGCCGGGGACGGACCATGCCGGCATTGCCACCCAAATTAAGGTGGAAGAAGTGCTCGCAAAAGACGGTATTTCCCGCTATGATTTGGGTCGGGAAAAATTTATTGATAAAGTTTGGGAGTGGAAAAAACAGTACGGCAGTCGCATCACTAACCAGCTCAGACGGCTTGGTGCTTCCTGCGACTGGGAGCGTGAACGCTTCACTATGGATGAGGGATGCTCCAAAGCAGTGCGTGAAGTTTTCGTTTCTCTTTATGAAAAGGGCTTAATCTATCAGGGTAACCGTATCACGAACTGGTGTACGCGTTGTAATACGGCATTAAGCGATATTGAAGTGGAACATGAAGAAAAACCCGGAAACCTCTATCATGTACGGTATCCGGTAGAAGGGTTGGAGGGGCGATTCGTTACAGTGGCCACTACCCGTCCTGAAACCATTTTGGGCGATACGGCTGTAGCCGTTCATCCGGAGGATGACCGCTACAAAGAATTTGTAGGGAAATTCCTTGTGCTACCTTTAGTAGGCCGCCGTATACCTGTTGTAGCTGATGAATATGTTGATCCTTCCTTTGGCACCGGGGCGGTAAAAGTTACCCCTTCCCATGACCCGAATGATTTTGAGATGGGGCTTCGACATAACCTGCCGCAAATTGTTGTTATCAACAACGACGGCACCATGGCAGCCGATACTGGCCGTTACGCCGGTATGGACAGGTATGAATGCCGCAAGGCGTTAGTCCAGGACCTCAAGGAAAAGGATTTTCTGGCTAAGATCGACGAACATGCCCATTCGGTAGGCCACTGCCAGCGCTGCCGGACTGTGGTTGAGCCTTTGGTGTCAAAACAGTGGTTTGTCGACATGAAACCGCTGGCTAAACCGGCGATTGAAGCTGTTCAATCAGGACGCATTGCCTTTGTCCCGGAACGGTTTACTAAGATTTACTTGAATTGGCTGGAAAATATTCGAGACTGGTGTATTTCCCGGCAAATATGGTGGGGACATCGCATTCCTGCATGGTATTGTGATTGTGGAGAAGTAATCGTCTCCAAAACCGATATTACAGAGTGCCCGAAATGCGGAGGACAAGTAAAACAGGACCCGGATGTGCTGGATACATGGTTCAGTTCGGCATTATGGCCGTTTTCCACAATGGGCTGGCCGGAAGATACGGCGGAATTGAAACAGTTCTATCCTACCAGTGTATTGGTTACCGGTTACGATATTATCTTTTTCTGGGTAGCACGGATGATATTTATGGGCTTGGAATTCCAAAAAGAGATTCCCTTTCATAAAGTATTTATCCATGGGCTGGTCCGCGACAGTGAAGGTCGCAAAATGTCCAAGTCGCTGGGAAATGGTATCGATCCGCTGGAAGTTGTTGAAAAATATGGCGCGGATACGCTCAGGTTTACACTTATTACCGGAAATACTCCCGGTAACGATATGCGGTTTTATTGGGAACGGGTGGAATCCAGCCGGAATTTTGCCAATAAAATTTGGAATGCATCCCGTTTTGTTCTTATGAATTTAGAAGGCTTTGATCCGGCTGCCAAGGCTGGAACGTATACGTTGGCAGATCGATGGATATTAAGCCGCTATGCTAAGACGATAGCGGAAGTTACCGCCAATCTGGAAGCCTATGAATTGGGCGAAGCGGCCCGGAAACTCTATGAATTTATTTGGAATGAATACTGTGACTGGTATATCGAAACGGCTAAGGCCCGCTTGTACAACAAAGAGGACGCCGAAAGCCGTGCTACCGCCCAGTATGTGCTGTGGCATGTACTGAAAGGAACTCTGGAACTATTGCATCCGTTTATGCCGTTTATTACCGAAGCCATCTGGCAGCATTTGCCGCATAGCGGGGTAAGCATTGTTACTGCGGCCTGGCCGGCATCTCAAGTTGAATTTATTGATGAGGCGGCGGAGGCTCAGATGACCATTCTTATGGATACCATCAAGGCTATCCGTAATATGCGTTCAGAGGTTAATGTGCCCCCAGGCCGTAAAAGCGAGGTTATATTGCAGGTAAGTGATGAATGGCGGCAAGTTTTCGCTGATAATAGCGACTATCTCAAAACTTTGGCGGCAGCGCAGCCGGAGATTGGATCGGTTATTGCCGAAAAGCCGGAAAACGCTATGACGGCAGTAGTAAGCGGCGTAGAAGTATACTTACCGCTGAAAGGGCTAATTGATGTAGAAAAAGAAACCGCCCGGCTGAAAAAAGAATTTGATGCTTTGGATAAAGAACTCAGCCGTATAACGGGTAAATTGGCGAATGCCGGATTTGTGGCGAAAGCTCCGGCTGAAGTAATTGAAAAAGAACGGGCGAAAGAGCGTGAGTGCCGGGATAAACAAACGGCAATCAATGAACGTCTCACGTATTTAGCTAACTTATAAAAATATTTTTGCGAACTTGAGGGAGTGACCCTGTTGAATTACGAGCAAGCACTTGAATATCTGGCGTCTTTGAGCAGATTTGGGATGAATTTCGGTTTATTCCGGATTGAAAATCTGTTAGCCCTGATGGGTAACCCTGAGCGCCGCTATACTACAGTTCATATCACCGGAACAAACGGCAAGGGTTCTACCACGGCCATGATTACAGCTATGTTGAAGGCAGCCGGGATAAAAACCGCCATGTATACATCCCCTCATCTGACCGACTATACCGAGCGAATGGTGATAAACGGTCAGCCTATCAGCCGGGAAACTTTTGGCGAGGCTGTGGGATATACAAGTGCGTTCGTAGCGGCAATGGTAGAGGAGGGGTGGGAACACCCTACGGAGTTTGAAGTATTGACAGCGGCGGCATTTTACTGTTTTGCCGCCGCTGGGGTTGAATATGCGGTAGTGGAAGTAGGCCTTGGCGGTCTGCTAGACTCTACCAATGTTATTATCCCTTGTCTTAGCGTGATAACGAATGTTACCCTGGAACATACTGACCGGTGCGGTTCGACGGTAGTAGAAATTGCCCGTCATAAAGCCGGGATTATAAAGCACGGTGTGCCGGTGATCACTTCGGCTCAAGGCCCGGCACTGGATGTTATCAAGGCTGTGGCAAAGGAGAAACAGGCGGCAATATACGTGGTTGGAGAACATTTTTCCGGAACGTTCGAAGGGTTCAAGGAAAACCGGCAAATTGTGAAGGTAACCACCCAACCGCAGACTTTGCTTGTAGAGGTAAACTTATTAGGACAGCATCAGGTTGAGAATGCGGCGACAGCGGTGATGGTAGGAATGCGGTTAGCGGAAAAAGATAAAAGGGTAACCCTTGATGCGATAAAAAACGGTTTAAAAACTGTCTTTTGGCCGGGGCGTTTCGAGCTTTTTCCCGGCAGTCCGCCGGTTGTTCTGGACGGCGCGCATAACCCGGCGGGGGCGGAGGCTCTTCGAAGGACAATCGATGAAGTGTTTCCTGAAAGAAAAATTACCTTTGTTCTTGGTATACTAGCGGACAAAGATGTGGTTTCCATCTGTGGCGCTTTAGTTCGGCCCGACGATATAGCGGTTACGGTGGAGCCTATGTCCGACCGGGCGGCAGACCCCAGAATCGTGGCGGAAAAAATTACGGCCAGCCGGATCGAAGTAGCAACATCTATCACTGGAGGCATAGAGCAAGCACTGCTTTTGGCAGGGGAGAAGGGCGTTGTATGTGTCGCTGGCTCACTGTATTTAATTGGCAGTGCCCGTCCCTATATATTAAGTAGACAAAATCATTCGTAAGGGATATAATACTACTGTTTTTAATAATGATTATTTGGGTGAAATTGTGAATATTTCTTATCGGACAAGAACTTATTCGTATCGTCTGGATTACCTAATTGAACACTGCATAATCGCGGTGGCCTTTTTTTTACCTCTCTCCCTCACTGTCGGGAGTAGTTTTTTAGCTATTGCTACTTTGCTTTGGCTCGGTAAAATGGCCGTTAACCGCCGGTTAGGATTTAGGGCGACTCCCTTTGATTTGCCAGTGGCGGTTCTGGTGGTTTTGTCGGCGGCATCGGTATTTGTGTCTCCTGACCCGGCGTTTAGCTACTATAATTATTACAATCTCATGGGACGATACATAATCTTGTATTACCTGGTTATCAATAATATTCATTCGGGGCTCCAGATCCGACGTTTGGCCGGGGCGATTTTGGCTTCGGCCGGGTTGGTTGCTGCCTACGGCTTTTATCAATATGTTCATGGGCTGGATATTTCTGCAGTCGGCTGGGTGGACGGCGAACAGTTTCCAACGCTTAAACTTAGAATATTTTCTACGTTAGAGAACCCCAACTTATTAGCCGGATTTCTGGTTATCATCATGTCGCTTGCTTCAGGAATGGGATTGGCGGCAAGACGCCTGAGCAGTAAAGTGCTGCTATTTTCTTTTGTTATTGTTCTTGGCGTATGCTTGGCGCTGACGTACTCACGTGGTGCCTGGCTGAGCGTAGTGGCTGTTATTGGATTGTTCGGATTTCTGTATGACCGGCGGATTTTTTGGCTACTGGTGGTACTGCCCGTTATCCTCCTAGTGGGACATGATGTTTTTATGGAGAGAATCATGTCGATTGCCAATCCTACAGATACATCTTCCGCTCTGCGTTTGGCATTGTGGGAAAGCACCCTGAATATGATTAAAGACCACCCCTTTTTGGGAATTGGCTGGGGAGCCTATTGGATGGTATACCCGGCCTATGACATTTTCGTCGTCAATGCCGGAACGAAAATTTTCCATGCGCATAATATGTTTTTGAACTACGCAGCGGAAATCGGTATACCGGGAGCTCTGGTTTTTATCGGAATTATGGTCGGACATGCCTGGATGGCCTTCACGTTGGCTAAAGAGCGTTATGACCGTCAAATGAATGGAATGATGCTGGGGATTTTGGCGGCCATCGTTAGTATTGTTGTAAATGGTCTAACTGATCATGTGTTGTTTAATATTCAGCTTTCCATGCTATATTGGCTACTCAACGCTATGATTATTGCAACATGGATAAATTTTGGTCGAAACAGGTAGAAATATAAAATTTTTTGGATAAGGTAATTGACAAAACTTTGTTTTTGGATAATATATAAATATACATATATATTTATAGTTCTACAGTTATGCGAAAAAAGTATAACAAAAAAATGCATAGAGTATTTTTTTGTTATACTTTGTGAAATTGAGAACAAGTTAAAACCGCAGCGGAGGAGGGCTAGTGTTGAAACTGGCTGAAGTCAATGCTTTGTTATGCACTGAGGTTCTTTGCGGACAGGAGAATATGGAGCGCGAGATTGTTACGGCCTGCGGCGCTGATTTAATGAGTGATGTCTTGGTGTATACTAAAGAAAAGACTTTACTGCTTACCGGATTAACCAATATACAAGTGGTCCGTACCGCTGAGGTAGGCGATTTAATGGGAATTATCTTTGTCAGGGGCAAGCGTCCGGGGCCGGAAGTTATTGAAATGGCTAAGGCCAAAAGTATTCCGCTTATGTTGACCGAGCTATCAATGTTTGATGCCTGCGGTATTCTGCATGACTATGGAATACGGGGGTGTGTGGAACGGGTGCCTCGAAATGAACTCTAGGCAGGTGATTCAATTGGAATTTTTTCTTGAGGCCGGTGACTTTAGTACAGCCGGTGAGGCATCTAGTCAGATTAAGCGCATATTACAACAAATCGGGGTTAAGGCCGAGACGGCCAGACGTATAGCCATTGGTGCCTACGAAGCGGAAATGAATGTCATTATTCATTCGCTGGGGGGCAAAATGCGGGTAGCGATTTTACCCGATCGTACTGATATTTCGGTTGAAGACAACGGACCGGGTATTGCCGATGTCAAATTGGCTATGCAGGAAGGGTATTCTACTGCTCCTGACCATATCCGGGATATGGGCTTTGGGGCCGGTATGGGACTACCCAACATGGCCAGATGTTCGGATGAGTTTTCCATAACTTCCGAGGTTGGAGTAGGAACTAAAATTCGTATGGTGATACATCACCCATAGATAATTAATTTAGCTATATTATCTTTGCTAGATTTTGGCGATTATTCGGATATATTAACTTTTTACTTATGGTTTATTTCCCGATAAAGTGTATTTAAATAGTGTATCTTTTTCGGAAGAAAATCCCAGGGTGCGCACACAATGTTAAATGTTAAGTGGTGATGGAATGGAAGAGTATTTTCATTCGGTTCGTCTCGCTGCCGACCGGTGTAAAGGATGCGTTAACTGCATAAAACGTTGTCCGACTGAGGCAATTCGCATACGGGGCGGAAAGGCCCGTATTATGCAATCCCGTTGCATTGACTGTGGAGAGTGCATCCGGCGTTGTGCGAATCGGGCGAAAACTGCGATAACCGATAATCTTAGCGATCTAGAACAGTATAAATACAATATCGCTTTACCCGCTCCGACCTTGTATGCTCAGTTTAGCCCAGATATTGAAGTGCGGGCTATTATAAAAGGTCTTTTGGCGTTAGGCTTTGATGAAGTGTACGAGGTAGCGAAAGGAGCCGAATATGTTTCGGCGGCGGTCCGGGAGTATATTGCCCAAGGAAAGTTTGAAAAACCGGCTATTTCATCGGCTTGTCCGGCTGTGGTAAAGCTTATTCAAGTTAAGTTCCCGGAATTGATAGACCACCTGATACCGCTTGATGCACCAGTGGAAGTGGCGGCGAATTTGGCCCGTGTTTCTCATGCCGGGCAAATACCGTCAGAAGACATCGGTGTTTGGTTTATTACTCCCTGTCCGGCGAAAATGACGGCGGTACGCCAGCCGTTGGCGGGTGAAGCCTCGGCCGTTACGGGGACTATTTCTATTTCCGAGATTTATGGGAGACTCTTAAAACTGATAACTTCTGGTGCGAATAATGTGGAAATTGCTGAAAAGCCGGATTCTTTAGGGCGTGAAGAGGCGTCTAGCGAAGGCATAGGCTGGGCAATTGCTGGCGGGGAGTCTGCTGCTGTTGTACCGAAATCTACCATGATTGTTCATGAAATTCATAGTGTCAGCGATGTGTTGGAACAAATTGCGTTAGGCAAACTAAAAGATGTTGAATATATTGAAGCGCTGGCTTGTTCCGGTGGCTGCATCGGTGGCCCGCTTACCGTCGAAAACCGTTTTGTGGCGGAACATAATATGCGAAAGCGGTTAGAGCATCTGCAAAAACAGGAAGAATTGCAGCCGCCTTCCCGTATTCCGTCGCCTATTGCGTTGAAAGTCACTAAAGGTTTTGAGCCGCGTTCAGGCCTAAAGCTTGACGAAGATATTGTAACCGCTATGAAGAAACTAGAACTTATGCAAGAAACGTTACGTAATTTACCTGGGCTTGATTGCGGTTCCTGCGGTTCTCCCAGTTGCCAGGCGCTGGCGGAAGACATTGTTCAGGGGGCGGCCAGAGAGGCCGACTGTGTGTTTAAGCTGAGGGAGCGGGTTCGTGATATGGCCAGGGAAATGGTGGACTTAGCCGAAAAACTGCCTCAATCCATGGAAAAAAATGATGCAGGCCGTGAAGGAGGAGATGGTATTTGACAGTAGGCGAAATAATAGAACAGGTATCTCTTACGGTAATGGCAGCGACTGCCGGCTTGGACAAAGAAGTAAAACAAGGTTATGTATCTGATTTATTAAGCAATGTTATGGCTTTTGCCGGCGCGGACAGCGTATGGGTTACCATGCAGGGACATCAGAACATTGTGGCTGTAGCCTCCTTGGCAGGGCTGTCGGCGGTAATTATTGCCGGCGGTGCCAAACCAGAAGATGAAACAATTGCAAAAGCCAAGCAAGAAGGGGTAGCCCTCTTGACAACTCCCCTGCCTTCGTTCGAAGTTGCAGGGCAGCTATACCGGCTTGGCATTCGGGGAGCATAATGCTGCGGCAGTTTGTAGCCGATCTCCATGTTCATTCCCTTTTGTCTCCTTGTGCCGATGTAGAAATGTCACCGCGTAATATAATTCGTCAGGCCGTTCTGAATGGAATTGATATTGTTGCCATAACTGATCATAATGCGAGTGCAAATGTTAGGGCGTTTCAGCAAGCGGCCCAGGGAACAGGAGTCACGATACTTCCGGCTATGGAGGTTGAAACAAAGGAAGAAATTCACCTTGTGACTTTGTTTGAAGATAGCGGTGCGATATCCGCTTGGGAGAACATGGTCAATCAGCATTTACCGGATAAAAAAAACGATGATAATAAATTTGGGGGACAGTTCGTTGTTGACGCGGAAGATGAACTAGTGTCAGTAGAAGAAAGATTGCTGCTGACGTCTCTGACTCTTGGTGTCGAGGAGGTAGTAGAACAAGTTAACGCTTTAGGCGGCTTGTGCATTGCCAGTCATGTTGATCGGCCCAGCTACAGCCTTATATCACAGCTGGGTTTTATTCCTCCGGGGATAAAACTGACGGCACTTGAGTTGTCAGGAAGAATGAGCAAAGAGGATGTATTAATAAAGTTTCCGGCGTTTGAAAAATGGCCGCTTATCTTATCCTCAGATGCACATTCTATAGATAGATTTATTCAGGGACCCAAAACCGTTTTTTGGTTGGAGGCCCCTACGCTCTCTGAAATACGAAGTGCCTTAACGGAAGGCAGAACACGCTGGAGGAAGGCATGAGGTAGAACCGGTTTGTAATTATGGTTTAGATACGAGAAGCATTTTTTAAGGAGGATACGATGAGCAAGGAACAAACTAACCAATGCTGCTGCGGGGGGAGCAAGGAACAGTTTACAGAGCTTGATAAAGTGTTAGCGAAGTATGAAGGCCAAAAGGGTGCGTTAATTCCTGTGCTACAGGAAGCTCAACATATTTACGGATACCTTTCCCAAGAGGTTATTACCCGAGTAGGAGAAAAACTGGCCATTCCTACCAGCCAGATTTACGGAGTAGCTACATTTTACTCGCAGTTTCACTTAAAACCACGTGGGCGTAATATCGTCCGTGTATGTCAGGGTACGGCCTGTCATGTGCGCGGAGCCAAAGCCATATTGGCGGCACTGGAAGATAACTTGAAGATAAGCGCAGGAGGTACTACACCTGATTTGAAATTTACGTTAGAAACGGTAGCTTGCATTGGGGCTTGTGGCCTGGCACCGGTTTTAATGGTTAACGACGATACCCATGGCAGATTGACGCCAGAGGCAATCCCAGGGATACTGGCAAAATACGAGTAATCCTTATGCGCGAGTTGGCTTTGCATATTCTGGATCTGGTGCAAAATTCCATTGAGGCAGGCGCTAGCCGGGTACAGTTAGAGATCGTCGAAGACGTTGATTCGGATACCTTACTTATCCGGGTTACCGACAATGGGCGTGGAATGGACGCAGAGACGAGAAAGAAGGTAACCGATCCTTTTGTAACTAGTCGTACCACACGGCGGGTGGGACTTGGGTTGCCACTGATTGATATGTCGACTAAACAATGTGACGGTTATCTTACTATTGAATCCGAACCAGGACAGGGAACTACCATTGAAGCTGTTTATCGGTATAGTCATCTGGACCGGCCTCCGTTAGGAAACATTATCGAAACGATAAAGACTTTGATTATTGCCAATCCGGCGTTGGATTTTATCTATCGGCATACAGTGAATAACAATGAATTTGCTTTATCCACCCAGCAAATTGCAGGGGCTTTGGAGGATATGCCGTTAACTCACCCGGATGTGATTGTGTGGCTTGACGCTTTTTTGTCAGAGGGACTAAAAAACTTGCACGGAGGTGTATAGAAATGAAAACCATTGAAGATTTAAAAAGGATGCGCGAGAAGTTCCAAGCCGAGAATAACCTTCGGCAAGCTGGGGGAATAGAGGTCATAGTAGGAATGGGAACCTGCGGTATTGCTGCTGGAGCGCGTGAAGTTATGAGTGCAATATTGGAAGAGATTGCAAGACGTAACCTTCAGAATGTTACGGTGCGGCAAACCGGCTGTATAGGAATGTGTGAGCAGGAAGTGCTGGTTGATGTTGTAAGACCGGGAGAACCAAGAATTACTTATGGCAAAGTAACTGCCGACGGAGTTAAAAAAATTATTGGTGAGCATGTGGTCAATGGAAGAATTATCGAAGAAATGGTAGTAGGGAAAATTGCCGACTAATCAAGGACAGGAGGGAAAACATGCAATACATTAGATCGCATGTGCTTATATGTGCCGGAACTGGCTGTACAGCATCGGGTGCAAAAAAAGTAGAAACTGCATTACGGGAAGAACTGGCCAAAAGAGGGCTGGAGAAAGAAATAAAAATTGTTGAGACAGGCTGCCACGGTTTTTGTGAAGCCGGTCCCCTCGTTATTGTATATCCCGAAGGAACTTTCTACGTTCGCGTCAAGGAAGAGGATGTACCGGAATTGGTGGAAAGCCATTTATACAAGGGGCGTATTGTGGAACGTCTTTTGTACCGTGAACCGGTAACCCACGCCAGCGTACCGAATTATAAGGATCTTAGTTTTTACAAAAAACAGCAGCGGATGGTACTGGCTAACTGTGGACATATAAACCCGGAAATCATTGGTGACTATATTGCTAATGGCGGCTATGAAGCTCTTGCCAAAGCGTTGACCAGCATGTCAAGAACGGACGTAGTAAATGAAGTCAAAAAGTCCGGGTTGCGCGGCAGGGGGGGCGGCGGCTTTCCTACCGGTATGAAATGGGAGTTTACCCAAAAGGCGGCAGGAGACAAAAAGTATGTTGTATGTAACGCCGACGAAGGTGACCCGGGCGCATTTATGGATCGCAGTGTATTGGAAGGAGATCCTCACCGTGTGATTGAGGGGATGGCCATTTGCGGCTATGCCATAGGCGCGGAGGAAGGTTACGTCTATGTACGGGCCGAGTATCCTCTCGCTATTAAGCGTCTGAGAATCGCTATTGAACAGGCGGAAGAATTGGGCCTGTTAGGGGATAACATTTTTAATTCAGGCTTTAATTTTCGATTAAAGATTAAAGAAGGCGCAGGTGCCTTTGTTTGCGGTGAGGAAACCGCTCTACTGGCATCGATTGAAGGTAAGCGCGGTATGCCGCGGCCTCGTCCGCCATTTCCGGCTATTTCCGGATTATGGGGGAAACCGACGAATATTAATAATGTGGAGACCTTAGCCAACATTCCCCAGATTATTGTCAAAGGCGCGGAATGGTATGCCGGTATCGGCACGGAAAAAAGTAAAGGAACCAAGGTATTTGCTTTAACCGGACGCATTAATCATACAGGGCTGGCAGAAGTGCCAATGGGAATCAGCATGCGGGAAATCATCTTTGATATCGGCGGCGGAATTCCCGGCGGCAAGAAGTTTAAAGCGGTGCAAATCGGCGGACCGTCCGGTGGCTGCTTACCGGAAGAACTGTTGGACCTGCCGGTGGATTATGACTCTCTTATTGCGGTTGGGGCTATGATGGGGTCGGGCGGCTTGGTAGTCATGGATGAAACCACCTGTATGGTGGATTTGGCGAAATTCTTCCTCACTTTTACGCAGGCGGAGTCTTGCGGTAAATGTACTCCGTGTCGTGAAGGTACTATGCGCATGCTTGAAATATTAAACCGGATTACGGAAGGAAACGGTCGGGACGGAGATATTGAACTCTTGGAAGAAATGTCTCGCAATATCAAAACTACGGCGCTGTGCGGACTGGGACAGACGGCACCTAATCCTGTACTCAGCACGCTTCGTTATTTCCGCCATGAATATGAAGCCCATATTCACGACAAACGCTGTCCGGCGGGCGCGTGCAGCGCATTGACCGGGTACAGTGTCACTGAACTGTGTAAAGGCTGTGGCTTATGCAAAAAGGCTTGCCCGGTAGAAGCAATCAGCGGGGAAGTCAAAGGCCGCCATAATATAAATCAGGAAACTTGTGTCAAATGCGGCGCTTGTATAGCCAAATGTCCGTTTAAGGCAATTATTAAAGGATAATTATAAGAAAAAGTGTGGTGATAATGATGGAAATGGTAAACGTTATAATAGACGGACAACGTCTGGAAGTGCCTAAAACGGCAACAGTACTTGAAGCGGTTAATAAAGCGGGAATAAAAATACCCACTTTATGCTATCATCCCGAACTAAGACCGGAAGGGGCTTGCCGGGTTTGCGTAGTAGAAGTCGAAGGCGCTCGCAGCTTAGTGGCCTCCTGTGTGTATCCGGTCAATGAAGGCATGGTGGTAAAAACCAATACCGCGGCAGTGCGGGAAGCACGGCGTATGGTAGTGGAACTGCTGTTGGCTAACCATCCGAAAGACTGTTTTACTTGTGCCCGGAATTTAAACTGCGAACTGCAAACCATCGCTGCCGACTTAGGTCTGCGCGACATCCGGTTTGAAGGAGCGCGTAAGAGCATTCCTATTGACAATAATAATCCGTCATTAGTAAGAGAACAGGAAAAATGTATTTTATGCGGTCGCTGTATTCGCGCCTGCAGCGAACGTCAGGGTGTACATGTTTATAGCTTTGTACATCGCGGCTTTAATACCAATGTTGCTCCGGCGTTCGAAGTCGGGCTGGACAAAGCCCCTTGTACCTACTGCGGCCAGTGCGCTGCCGTATGTCCTACCGCGGCCATTGTGGAGAAAGACGATACTAAAGGCGTCTGGGCGGCCATCAGTGATCCTAATAAACATGTAGTAGTCCAAACGGCACCTGCGGTGCGGGTAGCTTTAGGTGAAGCGCTGGGGATGGGACCGGGGAGTATTGTTACCGGTAAAATGGTAGCGGCTCTGCGCGACCTGGGCTTTGACAAAGTATTTGATACTGATTTTACTGCCGATCTTACCATACTGGAAGAAGGTCATGAATTTATTAATCGTCTTAATAACCGCGGAAAGCTGCCCATGATTACCTCATGCAGTCCGGGCTGGGTTAATTTTATAGAAATTATGTATCCTGATCTGTTAGAGCATCTGTCAACGGCAAAATCGCCGCAGCAAATGTTCGGTGCGCTGGCAAAAACCTATTACGCCGAAAAATGCGGAATTAAACCCGAGAATATTGTATCGGTTGCGGTAATGCCCTGTACGGCGAAAAAAGCGGAAGCGGCCAGGGAAGAAATGGACTCGACCGGTACCGGACAGGATGTTGATTTTGTAATTACTACCAGAGAATTGGCCCGCATGATTAAAGAAGCCGGTATCGACTTTAACCGAATACAGGCAGAAGAATATGATGCTCCGCTGGGCATCTCTACTGGGGCTGGAGTTATCTTCGGAGCTACAGGCGGTGTAATGGAAGCGGCACTACGGACAGTGGCGGAAGTAGTAACCGGCAAAGAACTTGAGTGTATTGATTTCCATGCGGTGCGTGGCATGAACGGAGTAAAAGAAGCCGAAGTGCCGGTAGGCGATCTTACCGTAAAAGTGGCGGTTGCCCACACGTTGGCTAACGCCCGTATTTTGATGGACAAAATTCGAAGTGGCCAGGCAGATTATCATTTCATCGAAGTAATGGCCTGCCCGGGAGGTTGCATCGGTGGTGGCGGACAGCCTTACTCCACTTGCGGCGACATCCGCCAAAAACGGATTAATTCAATCTATGAATGTGATCAATGCAGCTCGCTCAGAAAATCACACCAAAATCCAGCGATTAATGAACTGTATGACACTTGGCTGGGCAAACCAAACGGAGAAAAAGCCCATCATCTCTTGCATACGCATTATCATCCGCAAAAACGCGGTTAGCTAAAAAACCTATCCGGCCCGTCAGGGACGGATAGGTTTTTTCATAAAAGAAATTAGGACTTTTGACTTAACAGATGAGTTACAAATTGGCGGGCCACTCGCCCGGAACGTCCCGAGCGGGACATTTCCCAGCGTAGCGCCGCTCGTTTTAACTCTTCTTCCGGCAGGGCAATAGAGTTGCGCCGGGCAATGCCGTTTACAATACGCAAAAATTCATTTTGGTCTGGTGTCTGGAACGTAATGGTGATACCAAAGCGGTCAACCAGAGAAATTTTCTCTTGCACCGAATCAGCCGTGTGGATGTCATCTGAGTCGGCACGGTCACTCCAGCTTTCTTTAACCAAATGGCGGCGGTTGGAGGTCGCATATAAAAGTACATTGGCGGGTTTGGCTTCTATACCGCCGTCAATGATTGACTTAAGGTATTTATAATCGGTTTCGGCTTCTTCAAAAGAAAGATCGTCCAGGAAAATAATGAATTTCTGACTACTCTGGCGCAGCGTCTCGATGATCGTATTGAGATGCTGTAACTGGTGCCTGGGAACTTCCACCAGGCGAAGGCCGTCGGAGTAGTAGCGGTTAATGAGCGCCTTGACGGAAGAAGACTTGCCTGTGCCCCGCGCTCCGGCTAGTAATACGTTGTTTGCCGGGCGGCCAGCGATAAACGCCTCGGTATTTTGTATAAGGACGGCTTTTTGGGTATCATACCCGATGATATCGTCGAGTGCAATGGTGTCTGTGTGGGAGATGCCTACCAGTCCGGTGCCGTCCTCCCAGCGGAACGCTTTAAATCCGGCGGTTGCACCGCTGCCATACTGCAAATAAAATGCGATGAGCTTGTTTAGGAGGCGCTCGGGTGTGATATCCTGTGATAACACAAATGTCATAAGTGAATGAAGCGCATCCGAAACGGCAGTGGTTGACGGGGTAAAGGTACTAATAAGCTCGGAACAGGCGGGCATAGGCTGCAATGTAAGAACTGACAGCACAACCGATAAATCGTGCAGTACAGCCCGACGCAGGCTATCATTGATGTGCCCTTTGTTTTTTTCCACAGCCACCGTAAAGATATTTTCGTCCTGAGTTATACGGTAGATCAGGTAACTTTGCCACAAATTCCCTGAAAGACCCAGCTTTTCTGCGGCTTTAAAAAGACTGGCAGTAAGCTCGTATTCTACAGACGGCTCACAAGCTACGCTTAAAAGACGCTCAAGGCTTTGCATCAGGGGATCATCAAGCAGATTGCGATAAATGACAAGTTGAGAGAGTGTTGCGATATTTCTCATAAAATAGACCTCCAAATTAACCTGCGGCCATGGCCGTTTAAATGTTTAATCGGAAAAAACATTGGATACAGTATAAAAGTAGAGACTGAAATTGTCAATATGTTTATCGACTTTTAAGGCTTTTAGAAAACCTCTATGTGCGGTCTCTCTTAATTTATGCTATAATAACAAGGCAAATGGTGTTAGAGGTGAACTCGATGGGAAATATTAAGATAGTAGCAGAAAACCGTAAAGCAAGACATGATTACCATATACATGAAAACTATGAAACCGGCATCGCGCTAACCGGGACCGAAGTAAAGTCGCTGCGGGCCGGAAAAGCCAACTTGAAAGACAGCTACGCCCGCATTGACAACGGGGAGCTTATGCTGCACAACATGCATATCAGTCCGTACGACCCGGGTAACCGTTTCAATCATGAGCCGATGAGAACCAGAAAACTGTTAATGCATCGTTATGAAATCAATAAACTAATCGGTAAGACAAAAGAGAAAGGCTATACCTTGGTGCCGCTCAAACTCTACTTTACTCGTGGTAAAGCCAAACTGGAACTGGGGCTGGCGACCGGGAAAAAGACCTATGATAAACGACAGGATATTGCCGAACGCGATGCAAAGCGGGAAGTGGCAAGAGCCTTCCGAGAAAGTCAAAAGGAATAGTTTACGGAGAATGCTTTTTATGATATAATGAAGTGTAAGAAAGTTTGCGTATAAACGCTGCAACAGCGTCCCGTTATACGGGGGCGTACTGGCTTCGACAGGGGTGGTTGTGGCATGGGTAGCGAGCCGGGGTTCCATCTGCCCGTAATACGGTGGGAAATAAGTAAACGCAAACAACGAATACGCTTTAGCAGCTTAATGCTAACGTCCTGCCTACGCTTGCCCGTGGCCTAGGATAGGGCGCCAATTAGCGGGATACCTGAAGCCTAATTCTCGGAGGGCCGACTGGGAAATTTTATCGAGATAGCGCCAGCGAAGCCTGTCTGTGGGCGTCAACGGAGCGAAGTTTAAAGCATAGACTGCGCTCGGAGAGACCTATGTAGCAATATCTTTGGACAGGGGTTCGATTCCCCTCGCCTCCACCACTTAAATCCGGAAAACTTGAGAACCCGCGAAATTCGCGGGTTTTTTGCTGCTTGTGTGGGTGTAGGGTGGTTCTACCAAATTTTTAATCGAATGTTTCGGTTAGATTCACTTTATTTGACAATGATTGCATAATTGTTTAAAAATTAGTTACTTTCTATGAAAAAACAAATTTTTTAAAAAGGAATTTATCAAAATTTGGCGAAAACATACAAAAAATACATAACAAACAAACAAAAAAAGTATAGCCAACAAACTTAAAAAATTCATAGAGCCACCGAAGGTGTAGCGGATTCATCCCGGGAACTGACATCCAGTCAAATAGCTACTTTGATTGCTAATGTGGCTTCAGGTACCAGCGAGCAATTGAGTGCAGCCAATGATACTACTGCTGTTGGGGAAGATATCTGCCGGTATTCGGCAGATTGCTACTAACGCAAACCAGGTAGCTGCTCACTCGGCTCAGGCGGCGGATTCTTTGAGCCAGGAACTGATAGCTATAGGAAAACATGCCTGACGCTCAACAGACCCATCTCTGCATCTTTTTTACATAATCAGTTTATAAAATAGGGACAATCTCGACCTGCGGCTTGGAAATTCAAAGAAGGCATTTTCATGATGCCTATAAGTTGCGGAATATTCCCACAATGCTGTAAGTTTGCCCGGGAAGAAGAAAGGAGGGGCGATGACTTGGAAAGTCCGGCAAAAAACAGTATGGCTGGTTGCATTGCTTGTTTTTCAGGGAACATGGACACTTTCAAGCCAGCAGCCTATGCCAGGGGGTAGATAAAAAAATTTCTAGGAGGACATACTGATGAAAAGAATGATTACTGTAGCTCTTGCATCAATGATGTTGCTGACTTTTAGTACTGCAATGGCAGCTTCTCCTTCCGTTAACTTCGATGGCAGTGTTTTGACACAATATCGCTGGGATGATGCTGGGGCCAATAGCCTGACTGGAGGGAAAATATTCCTTCGACTGAATGCTAATGCCCAAATCTCAGACGACGTTAGCTTGTATACTCGTTTTGCAGCTGAAGGTCTTACCGGCGACAAGATTGGCAATGATTTTGATAAGGGTTATTACAGTAATAGCAGTGCAACTACTATTGATCGATGGGGTATTATAATTAAAGGTAAGGACTTTACTTATAAGGTTGGCCGTCAAGATGGTGCGCTTGGTCAAGGATTAATCTATGATTCTACTGGCTACATGGGCATTAACGAGGCTGCACTTGATGGTCTGATTGCCTGGGGTAAATCCGGCGATACCAATCTTACCTTCGTAGTTACTAAAGTTTGGGCAGCCTCCGGACCTACTCTTCCCGCTTATGCTATTGATGCTTCCAGCAGTCCTGCAAAAGGATGGAAATGGGGTGGTACATTAGCCAGACTAGGTGGTGATGTTGATACGAATTACTGGGCGATAAATACCGCATATACTGACGGTAAAGCTACGTTCGGCGGTGAGTATGGTCAATCTAACAATGCAAGTCAAAACAAAGGGTACGCTTTAAGTGTTAACCACAGCTTTGACAATAAGAACTCCGCATATCTAATCTACAGCAGAGTAGAAGCCAATGCGAGCATGGCTGGTTTTACCGCTTATGATAGCAATGGCAAGGGTATATACTATGGCCTTGACCACAAAATAACCAAAGATTCCACTATAAGTTTATTCTACAAAGATATGAAAACAGTGGATACTGGTGAGAAGTCTACCTCCCTGCGTACAACTTTTACTTATAAATTCTAATTATTATCCAGAGAAAACCGATCCATGATGGACTCTTCTTAAAGAATCCTATACGAAGGGTGGGTTTACAAGGTTACGGTTTGCCTCTACCAATCATATGTGCAAAAAGAACGAGGAACACTTCGACGTGTTCCTCGTGCATAACTGCTTTTCCAACAAAAATCTGGATGCTCTTTTTAAGGTTCGTCCAGATTTTTGTTTTCTAGTAGTCCCTATATCTTTTCTCAGATAGGCGGGCAATTGTAGCTTTGTCCAAAAAGGTGGCCTTCAGTTTGTTCTGGGTTTCGCTAATTTGTAATACTGAATCAGTTTTCGGCTAGATGGTTGATGCACTTCGGATTGAGAAGCGCTGGGAGCAGGAGGTGCGAGTTTATTATTTTTTGGCACAAATGTGCGAGTTTTTAGATTTGTATTGACAGAATTTTATTAAAACGTTATTCTTGCCGTAACATATGTTTTTCATTGCATTTGGTCAAATTCGATACAATGGAGAATAGGACATGAAGATTGAAAAGAAAGTATTAGATTCTTTTGAGAAAGTCTACGCAGTAGCTTTTATGGAAATCAATAATGAATTAAATTGCGTAGTTGCTACTGAGGGCTTTGGGCCATGTAAAACGTATAACAGTAAAAAAGATTGGGCGGCTTCTACTGTATGGGAAGGGCCGGGAGGAACGATGAATATTGTCCCTATTCCCGGTAGGAAAAATGAATTTTATGCTACTCAGGATTTTACTCCTACTTTTCAGGCTAAAGAATCAAAAGTTGTTCATGCGGTCTTTAAGGATGGAGCTTGGGTTGTCACACAGGTCATTACCATACCGTATCTTCATCGGTTTGATGTCATTGCTCATCAGGGTAGTCTATTGTTTATCGGTGCTACTTTATGTGAAGATAAGAAGGAAAAAGAGGATTGGTCAAAGCCGGGAAAGGTATATTTCGCCAAGTTGTCAGAGGATTTGACAAAACCTTTTACACCACAAATTATCATGGAAGGGATTACCAAAAATCATGGGTTCTGTCGTGCTTCGTGGAAAAACCGGCAAGCATTCTTGGTGTCCGGGTCAGAAGGGGTATTTGCTGTCTATCCACCTTTGGCTGCAGATGGCGTATGGGAGACGGAGCAGCTTCTAGATCATGAAGTAAGTGATATGGCCGTCTGTGACTTAGATAATGATGGTGAACTGGAATTGGCTACTATTGAGCCGTTTCACGGTTCTTCCGGTGTTATTTATAAGCAGATTAATGGTAAGCTTACCCCTCGCCATAAGCATGAATATGAATTTGGTCATGTTGTTTGGGGCGGTAATTTTCTGAATAGGCCCTCCTTTATTATTGGTGGGCGTAAGGGCAATCGGGAGCTTAATTGGTTTTTCCTGAACGAACAGGGTAAGATTGAAAGAATTACCATTGACAACACGGGTGGACCGAGTAATATTGCCGTATACCATTTACCTGATGCTGAGCTTGTTTTGGCAGCCAATCGTGAGGTTGGGGAAGCCGTGTTGTATACTGTTTCGAAAGATTAGTAGTGTTGCTATAGTTACATCCTATTTGTCTGTACGGAAACTTCTGCTATTAATTTACCATAATGTGTAAATTAAGTTAAATGAGAATGGATACCACTGGGATTGGTGGTATCCATTTTTTGTGTACGCCCAGCATGGGCGTCATCTATAGGGTGAAAATGCCGAAGTTTGGGGCGGTATTGAAATGGGGCAAATAGCAGGAGCCAGGTTTTATAATTCCGCCATCTTTAGCACTGTTTTCGCTGTCGTATCATCAGTGATTAAGACATTGATTAAGTTTCCATTAAGAGCACCCAATATAGCTCTTGCTTTTTCAGTACCGCTGGTGACCCCGATGACTTGCTTGACTTCATGAAGCAACCGGGGTTTAATACCGATAATACCTTTATGAAGTGGGATGTCAAGAATATTTCCTTCAAGATCATAGTGATGCGCGCATATATGCCCGGCTGCGCCTCGGACTTTAAGGTTATTTACAGCTTCTTGACTTAAGTAGCGTAGCCAGGTTTGGCTAGGAGTAAGTTGTGATTCGAGTGAACCTATACCTGTCACGATAATATCGGCTTTGGCGGCTAAGACTAGTGTTTCTGAAATGTGCGGATTGGAAATGAGAGCCTTGTGCGCTTCGGCATTGTCTACAAACAATGGTGCGTGGATGTAATAGCATTCTCCGTCATAAATATTGGCGCAGCGGCGGACTACATCAGATCCGTCAAAACGGCTATTGGGAATGGCGGAACCAAATAATTGCACTACTTTCATAGGAGGCTTTTCTGAGGGTTTAAGCATTTCGACCGTTTGTGAAACGGCGCGTCCCCAGGAGATTCCTAGAATAGTAGTGTCTTTGATTATTGCCGTTAAATATCGGGCGGCCAGCACTGCGGTACCTCGTAAGGCATCAATCCCTTGGCGGCCTCGTGTTTCCAAAACACGAATGTCTTTTAACCCAAATTTTTTGAGAAGCTGATTTTCTAATTCTGGTGAGCGATCCCATGGGTAGTGGATTTTAATTTCAACTACATTTTTGCTTTTTGCTTCTTGTAACAGCCTAGAGACTGTAGAACGTGAAGTATGAATATGTTTGGCGATTTCATTCTGGGTCCAGCCGGTTTCAAAATACAGCATTGCGACTTCAGCCAATAATTCCAAATCTTCCACAGAAAGACCTCCTTATATAATGAACAGATGTGCAATCTTTAGTATCGATTCGCTTTTGTATTGACAGACAATTCTGGAATTGATATTCTTTAAGTGACCAAATGACCATAGTGTAAGCATATGTGCAAATTATATCCAATAGGGTAAAAGATGTCAATCATTTCTGACAAAAAGGAGGTAAAGGATGTTAAAGGAGTTAGTCGATCAAAACCGTGTTACTTTTGCCCGGTGTTTTGGAACTTGGGAGGATGCTGTAGCTGCTGCCGCAAAGCCGTTATTGGAACAGAAGGCCATTGAGCAGGAATACGTTACGGCAATTATCGATTCTATTAAGAAATATGGTCCTTATATTGTCATAGCACCTAATATTGCGTTGCCTCATGCGCAAGGTGGTATAGGAGTCAAAGAAACTTCCATTTCATTTTTGAAGGTGGAGGAACCTGTTCATTTCAGCGATGATCCTGAGCATGATGCACGGTTGATTTTTCTATTGGCCTCTGTCAATAGTGAGGATCATTTGGAAAAATTAGCTGAGCTTGTTGAAGAAATTTCCGATAATGACCTTGTGGAACGGTTACTTACTATAAAAAATATTGATGATTTAAAAGAAATTCTCCAATAAAGAATGCTGGAGGTAATAGCAATGGATTTTATCACAATGTTTAATTCGGTTTCTAAAGTCTTTGCCGATAACATTTTGACAAAGCCGGAGTTTTTCATTGGTATTCTGGTATTTATCGGGTATATGCTGCTTGGTAAACCCATTTATGAATCCTTTGCAGGCTTTATTAAAGCGGCTGTTGGTATGATGATCTGGAGTGTAGGTTCTGGTGGCCTTGTTGCTACCTTCCGTCCTTTATTGGCTGGCCTTAATGATAGATTTGCTTTGAACGCAGCTGTTATTGATCCCTATTTTGGGTTAAATGCTGCTAGTGAGGCCATTAAAGCTGTAGGTATGTCCTTATCATGGACGATGATTTCTCTAATGGTCGGCTTTGGCTGGAATATCCTGCTTGTCTTATTGCGACGCTATACAAAAGTACGTACTTTGTTTTTAACCGGACATATTATGATCCAACAGGCGACTACCTGTACTTGGCTGCTCTTTTTTGCCATTCCCGAGCTTCGTAGTATGGAAGGTGCTGTTTGGATCGGACTTTTAGTTGGGACATACTGGGCTGTTTTCTCTAACCTTACGGTGGAACCGACTCAAGCACTTACCGAAAATGGCGGTTTTGCTGTCGGTCATCAACAAATGTTTTGGGTTTGGTTGACTTCAAAGCTTGCGCCTAAATTAGGCAATCCAAATAAATCTGTGGAAAGCTTAAAGCTGCCCAAATGGTTGGAAATTTTTAATGATAATGTGATTACTTCCGGTGTTCTTATGATTGTTTTCTTTGGAGCTATCATGCTGCTTCTGGGCGAACCCTATCTGAGAAATTTGGACAAAGCCGGATTTCCTGAGTCGCTGGCATTTCCGACATATATATTATCCAAGTCGCTTTCTTTTGCAGTCTACTTATTTATATTGATCAGCGGTGTCCGAATGTTCGTTGCCGAGCTCACGGAATCTTTCCGTGGGATTTCAGACAAGATTCTTCCGGGGGCGCTGCCAGCTGTCGACTGTGCTGCTACTTATGGTTTTTCGTCTCCGAATACTGTCCTTTTTGGGTTTCTGCTGGGGACCTTGGGGCAGTTCACCGCTATCGCCGGATTGCTGATTTTTCATTCGCCGATTATGATTATCACCGGATTTGTACCCGTGTTTTTTGACAATGCCACTACAGCCGTTTTTGCCAATCGGTTTGGGGGGATTCGTGCTACTGTGATTTTGACTTTCATGACAGGTATTATTCAAGTATTGGGTGGTGGATTTGCGGCCTGGTATTTCCAATTATATAAATACGGAGGTTGGCACGGCAATATTGACTGGGATACCTTATGGCCGGTGATCGGTGTGATTATGCACAATCTGGCAGTACCAGGCGTTATTCTCTGTATAATTGCCATGCTGGTTATTCCTCAACTGCAGTATCGTAACGGAAATAGGGAAGAGTATTTTAATCAAGGAATGGAATGATAGGAGGTTTTATAAGATGTTAAAAGTAGTAGCTGCCTGCGGAAATGGTATGGGGTCTAGTCAAATTATTAAAATGAAAATTTCCAAGGTGTTTAAAAAACTTAATATTGATGCTGATATTCACCACTTGAGTATGGGGGAAGCAAAATCAGCTGCTGCTTCTTATGATGTTGTTTTTTGTTCTCTTTCCTTGGTAGATAACTTTAAGGTACGCAATGACAAGCCGATAATAATCGGCTTGAAGAATTTGCTTTCCGAACAGGAAATCGAGGAAAAGGTTAAAGAAAAACTGATAAAGCAGTAAGTATACAAGGAGACCATCATGAACAATCTGTTAGGGCTGTATGAAAAAGCCCTGCCAAGAGAAACCTCCTGGGAAGAAAAACTTCAAATTGCCAAGGAGTTAGGCTTTGATTTTTTAGAAATTTCTGTTGATGAAAGTGATGAGCGGCTTGCCAGGCTCAATTGGACTACAGAAGAACGCCGGGCTTTAAGAGCTCTTTCGGAAGCATATCAATTGCCCATTTTATCAATGTGTTTCAGTGGTCATCGTAAATATCCTTTGGGTAGCCGAAACCAACAAACACGTGCGTTATCTTTGGCGCTTATGGAAAAAGCCATTAAACTGGCTCTTGATTTGGGCATCCGTGTTATTCAGTTGGCTGGCTATGATGTCTATTATGAAGAAGGCGGTGAAGACACGAGAGCATTCTTCATTGATGGGTTACGGCAGTCGGTTGAAATGGCAGCACGCTGCCAGGTTATGCTGGCGATTGAAATAATGGATACACCGTTTATTAACTCTATCACAAAGTATATGGAGTATGATCGTTTAATTCATTCTCCTTGGCTGACTGTATATCCCGACATTGGAAATTTGACCGCATGGAATCTTAATGTTGATGAAGAGCTTACCTTGGGGATTTCACGAATCACAGCCATTCATCTCAAGGAAACCAGAAAGGTCAGGGAAGATCAAGTCGGACAGTTCCGTGATATGATTTTTGGAGCTGGAGATGTTGATTTCCCAGGTATTTTTTCTAAGCTTCGGAAGTTGAGATACAGAGGCCCGATGGTGATTGAGATGTGGGGCGACAATCTGCCTGATCCAATTAAGGAAATCAAGCGGACTCGTTCTTACGTGCTTGAGGAATGGGAAAAAGCAGTTGCGTTATAACCAGTTTGAAGGGAATCACGTAAGGAGTTTTTTCGTTTGACACTAAATCCAATGAGAAAAGGGGCATGGCTTATGCCGCTGGTTCAATGGATTTTGGAAGGGGAATGAATATATGCTGGAACAGTTAAAAGAGAAAGTTCTACAGGCCAATCTCGATCTGCCTAAGTATGAACTCGTTACTTTTACTTGGGGCAATGTGAGTGCTATTGATAGAGACTCTGGTTTGGTTGTCATTAAACCTAGCGGAGTTCCTTATGAAGAAATGAAAACGGAGCATATGGTTGTTGTTGATTTGGAAGGGCATGTTGTAGAAGGAAAGCTGAAGCCCTCTTCCGATACGCCTACGCATCTTGCTCTTTATAAAGCGTTTTCAGAGTTGGGGGGCATCGTGCATACGCACTCTCCCTGGGCAACGGTTTGGGCACAAGCAGGTTACTCCATTCCGGCTCTTGGCACTACCCATGCAGACTATTTCTTTGGAGAAATTCCCTGCACACGACTTATGACCGAATCGGAAGTGAATGGAGACTATGAATTAGAAACAGGGAATGTGATTGTGGAAACCTTTGCGGGAAAGAATCCTGCATTTTCTCCAGCCGTATTAGTTATGAACCATGGTCCTTTTAGCTGGGGCAAAACTCCTAAGGAAGCCGTGCATAATGCAGTGGTGCTGGAAGAAGTGGCAAAAATGGCGTATTATACAACTGCTTTGGCCCCGCGAATCCCAGCTATGCCACAAGTTTTACTGAACAAACATTTTCTGCGCAAACATGGAGAAAATGCTTACTATGGACAAACAGCCGCTTTTGCCAAATAAATTCAATTAAATATACAGAGCTGGTCAATGCTGGAGTGATTCGAATAGATATAGTGCATTTTATGAAGAGGTGAGTATTATGAGCAAAATTGATGAGATAAGCAGAGAGTCCTGGCTATTAAGTACCTTTCCTGAATGGGGTACGTGGTTGAATGAAGAGATTGAACAAGAGCAAGTTGCACCTGGCACTTTTGCTATGTGGTGGCTGGGCTGTACCGGAATCTGGGTCAAATCAGAAGGAAACGCCAATATATGTATTGATTTATGGTGCGGCAGCGGTAAGAGAACACGTTCCAAACCATTAATGGATACTCATCATCAAATGGCTCGAATGAGTGGTTGTGTGAAATTGCAGCCCAATCTTCGTGTAGCGCCCTTTGTCCTTGATCCTTTTGCCATTCGAACTGTTGATGCAGTGATTGCAACTCATGATCATAACGATCATATTGACGCCAATGTGGCGGCCGCCGTTATGAAAAATTGTGACTCGTCTGTCTTGTTTATTGGCCCTAAGACTTGTGTTGAAATCTGGAAAAAGTGGGGGGTTCCCGAAGATCGGTGTAGGGTGGTAAAACCGGGAGATGTAGTCAAAATAAAAGATACTGAACTTATTGCCGTCGAATCTTTTGACCGTACGGCTCTCATAACGGTTCCGGCCGACGTTTCCCTGAAAGGGAAGATGCCGGGAGATATGAATGAACGGGCTGTAAATTATATTATTAAGACCCCGGGCGGAACCCTGTATCATAGCGGTGACTCTCATTACTCCAACCTATACGCAAAACATGGCAATGAATATAAAATCGATGTGGCTTTAGGTTCCTATGGAGAGAACCCGCGCGGAATAACCGACAAAATGACTTCTTCCGATATTTTACGGATGGCAGAAGCTTTGAATACTAAAGTAGTTATACCTTTCCATCATGATATCTGGTCTAATTTTCAAGCTGATCCCCAGGAAATCAATGTGTTATACGAAATGAAAAAGGATCGTCTTCAATATCAGTTCAAGCCTTTTATTTGGCAGGTGGGCGGTAAATTTATCTTCCCTGCCGACAAGGATAAACGAGAATATCATTATCCTAGAGGATTCGATGATTGCTTTACAAAGGACACGGACCTTCCATTCCCTTCATTTTTATAATGTAGCAAACCATCTTCTTGTCGTATATGGATAGAAGATGTGTTGGTAGGAATGGTTGCAAGGGACGGCAAGACCGAAAGTATTTATACTTTGGTCTTGTCTTTTTGTATAGCGAAAAGGGGCTGTCTCAATTTTCCTTATTGAGACAGCCCCTAATTGAAGAAGTTATCGTGACTTGCAAATGTTGTATTTTGTTGCTACGCTAGCAAGTGCTTTTTCATCTGGGCCAATACCTTAGTGAAAAAATTTGCTAGCGTAGGCGCAAGCGGTGAATATATTACTTAATACCCAGTTTTGCGCGTACAGCATCGCCATCAAAGGCAGGGATGCCTAGCGTTTCGCGGGCTTCAGCAGAAGTAGCTGGTCTGTTGCCGAAGGCTTTGACGGCATTGACAGCACGTTCTATCAGCATATGGTTAGTTGCCATTATTTTTTTGCCGTTCTCGTCTTTGCCGAAAACAACGTTGTCTTCCATGCCTACACGAATATTTCCGCCTAAAGCTAAGGCTGCAAACATGATGGGCAGATGACCGGCACCTACGCCAAATGCGGACCAGGTGGAACCGGCAGGGATGTGTTGCAGCAGATATAGCAAATTCTCGACGGTAGCAGGCATGCCGCCTAAAACACCCAGACAGAACTGATAGTGGCAAGGAGTTGGTAGGTGGCCCTTTTTGACGAAATAATCGGCTATACCCAGCATACCAGCGTCAAAAATTTCTATTTCAGGTTTAATACCGCGAGCCATATACACATCGCCAAGTTCTTCCAGGAACTTAGGGGTGTTCATGAAAACCCCGCCGGGCATCCAATTGAAGGAACCGGCATCGTAGGAGCCCATTTCTATGCCATCCAGTTCTTTGTGATGTTCCATACGCTTGGCGTTGCCGGCGGGATCGCCTCCAGATACGCGGTTGTCACCAGAGGAAGTGCAGTTAATAATAACGTCGCAGTCTTTGTGTTCACGGATGAGGCGGATAGTCTCGCGGAACCTTTCTTTGTCCATGACGCCCAAGCCTTGCTCGTCTCTCATGTGCAGGTGGACAATCGCTGCGCCCTGTTTCCAAGCGTCATAAGCCTCGGCTGCAATCTTTGCGGGCGTTTCAGGTATACTGTAACCAGCCGGGGTCACAGCACCGGTAAGGGCAGCAGTAATTATAGTTTTGTTCATGTTAAATCGACTCCTTTTATGTTTTTGCTATTAGTATGGCTGCATTGACTTAATTTCATCAATACAGGGATAAATCATGACATTAACTGAATTTCCTGTCATTTTGTACCCTACTACTATTTTTTTCAAATGTTATAATTCTCTAACTAATCAATAAATCCTATCATTTCCTCCAAAGTTGGTTATTCTCAATTGGAATATGTAATATCATAAAAAAAATGCTACTGGTAAATGTGTCATATTGACCTTGAAGAATCAATGGTTCGTGAATGAAACTAACATAGCAAAAGAACAAGGCCAGCCCGTGTCTGACCTTGTCCAAAAAAATATTAAGCGGTGATTATGAAAGTGAGTTTAAAGTTCTTCTAATTCGGGTTAAGATAACGTTTCTTGTATTCTGATTTAAGTTTACCCATTCATTGGGGTTAGAAAATACTTCGGGATGTAGTGTTGGTAAAGCACGGATAATATCACGGGGCCTTTTTCTGGAACGAAATACGGCCTTTTCAAATTCTTCTGATAGTGAGAATATAATACTTTTTGTTAACTTATCAGCCATTATATTACATCCTTTGGTACTGAAACAGTATTTGTTTAATAGCGTCTTTTATATTATATTAATGTAAAATGAAAATTAAATGAAAAGTCAAGGACCTGCAATTAAAACTGACTATTACTATATCGTTTGCTATGCACCGTTAGGCATGTATTCTGGTATGAGGCCATAAGATATTGTAATTAGAGAAGTATTGGATATAGTTTCAAAAGGGGGAGGCGCAATGGCCGCTAGGTATGGTGTGCTTATTGGACGGGTGATAGAAACTAAAGAGGAAAGGAGTGAAGATACACCCCATTATCAAGTTATGGTAGATGCTGGAGATCAAGGGTGCTATCGGGTACCTATAAATGTTAGGTCTAAGGGACGGGAGCATCCGGAATTACTCTATTACGCAGATGAAAATTTTGAAGCACATCAAGTTACTATTTTGCCCAATATGAATTTTGGCTTTCACGAAATAAATTATCATCAAAATATTAATATGGATATAGCTATTGATTTTATTAGAAGTGGGTTATTTGATCCTGGCGAAATGGAGATTATTCCTAATGATGTAACAGGTCCCGATAATGATCTTAACGATTTTATTGATAAACATATGCAAGAGGCGAAAAACAATGATAATGCAACTCTTTATGCTTTTGGCTTTCATTTTAATGGCGGAAAAGGGGTTCATAACATTCATATGAATCAAGGAAATAGTAAAATTAGTCCACAAGAAAATGATATATTTCATGATGGGTGTGTGCTATTACATTTTAAAGACGAAAATAAATGGGTTGCATATTTTTTAGCATTTCAAAGTCAATCGTGGTGTACTGATGATCAAGGTTATCCGATGGAAGGAAGTGTTGATGAAGAAGGCTTTCCGATAGGAAGTTGTAAGTATAGCACAGTTCAGATTAATTCGTAGGATACAAACGACCTAACGCTAAAAGCGTATTGGTCGTTTTATTTTGTTTAATGAAAATCACACGCTAGGGTGTGATTCTGAACAGCTTATTGCAGTTTGAATAAAATAAAGTGATTAATAGTAGGAAGCGATACTGAAAAGGGGGAATAAAAAAGTTAAGGATTTTGACTGGTGGAACAGTTAATAATGATGTTGTATAATTAGGTGTACGAGAAAAGGAGGTGGTTCTGTGTCTTGGGGAGCCTATTGGATGTTTTATGTGTGCCCGCAATGCAGAACAAAGTTCAAATCTGAGACAAGCTTAATATTGGAGGATAGCTTTGGGAAATGTCCCAATTGTAAAACGGAAGGTGTTCTGGTTGCTGAAAGTAAAAATGCGCCAAAAGACTTTGCTGATTATGAGGATACCGCTAGCTAGTTGTTTTATCCAAGGAGAGTAAGGGACTATTATATTCTGAGGACAAATGAGCTTTAAACCATTCAGCCGCATAGTGAGCCACTTGCTCTAAAGTACCAGGCTCATCAAATAAATGAGTCGCGCCTGGTACGATGACTAGTGTCTTTGGGCATTGTAGTTGTGCCAAAGCAGTTTCATTCAATTCTATTACGCTAAAATCATGGCCGCCTACGAGAAGAAGAACAGGGGATGTCACTTGACTTAAGCTCGTTCCTGCCAGATCAGGTCGTCCTCCTCGGGATACCACTGCTTTAACGGAGGTTTCCTGTACAGCCGCTTTCAATGCCGCTGCCGCACCGGTGCTTGCTCCGAAATATCCTATTGATAGATGCTGAGTTTGACTGCTGTTTCTTATCCAAGCAGTAACTGCGACTAGCCGCTCTGCGAGTAAATCGATATCAAATCTTGTTTCATAATTTCTATCCTCTTCAGGAGTAAGTAGATCTATGAGTAAAGTGGCCATTCTACTATTATTTAGTATTTGTGCGACAAAATTGTTACGGGGACTATGACGGCCGCTTCCGCTGCCATGGGCAAAGATTACAATGCCGCGTGAGTGGCTCGGTATAGTAAGGGCTCCTTCAATTACGGCTTTACCTGCCGATATATGTATTAATTCTTTTGCTATGCTCATTATTTTCCTCCAAATATTTGCTAATGGATTTTGTCGCGAATTCTTCGGAGAATATGTCTGAAGGTTGGGATAATCTGTAACAAGGTTAATATTCTATTGGTCACTATTACTATACCGGTAAATTATAATATCTATACGGTTTAAATGTACGAGGCTAGTGACGGTTCGCCTCTACCGATTAAATCCGGAATTTTTATAGAAATAGAAAAAAGCTATTTGCCTAAATATGATTGGCAAATAGCTTTTTGTGGTTAAAATTAGTTGGGGTGAACCGTATCACTGGTAATGGCGAAATGGCTTCAATCCTTGTAGAATCAGGGGTTGATGTTTTTAAAATACAGGTATTACAAGGTATGAAGGCATATAGTTTAGAAAATTAATTGCAACGGTAAATAATATAATAGAGGAAGCTGTAAAAAAATATCATTATTATATATATTCGACAAGAATTTGAGGGCTTTTGGGGTTGGGTGATATCTAAACTTTGGGGGCATGGAACAGCTATAAAAGGGAAACCAGGGACAGAATTCGATAAGCGAATCACAAGTATGTCTACTCATTGTTTTACAAAGTCAATGCCAGATGCATTTTCTAATACAAATTTTGAAACATTCTTAAAGGAAAATCAAGTTAATGAATTATATCTTGTTGGTTTGGATGCAGGGGCATGTGTCTACTATACAGCCAAAGGAGCCTTGAAAAGAGGATATAAGGTTTCAGTAATTAAAGATGGTATTGTTTTAATGGCTGAAAAGAAATGGGATAGTGTTTTAAATAAATATAAAAAGAATGCCATTAATCTTTTGTCTAATAAAGAATATAATAATATGTTCTAAGACTTTTAGAGGCTTCACCAGCGAAACGTAGATTTCATGTACAAAGGATGAGGATGATAAGGATGTTTTTAGACTTGTACGCCTTGGTAATGTCCTGGTTTTTTAGCTGGGTAAATAACAGTTCATGCGGCTCTGGTTTGTTGGGTTTATGCAATCTAAATTATAGGTATTTTAAGGTGATTTTTTCAGCCATTCGTATGCCTGCTTCATAAGCTTTGAGACTGTGAAAAAAAGTCTGTAAGTTAATACCGGAAAGGTCTTCTATGATAAAATAAAATTCATAGGAGGCCTGCATTATTATGGCGAGAGAGAAAAAAACACACCGAGTTGAAATGACGGAGGGA
>Ga0316604_10000341_pt1 | contig 62338 bp, 73 predicted proteins | sample OWC_soil_day20_C_FD_207650 | JGI IMG/M metagenome (GOLD analysis project Ga0316604, IMG submission 207650) | Wetland soil microbial communities from Old Woman Creek delta, Ohio, United States - OWC_soil_day20_CT | ecosystem: Environmental > Terrestrial > Soil > Wetlands | place: USA: Ohio...
AAGAGAATAATAAAAAGGCTGCGAAAAGAGATATCTCGCATGGAGTAAGGTTCTAATAACTGGACAGTGAAAAGTTTTATAAATTAATCGCAAAAAACGCATCCGTCGGGATGCGCTTTTTGTTTTGTGGTATATAGTTAGCCCCTAGCGTGTGCTGGGGGCTATTAAAAATCCCTGGTTATGGTGCCGGGGTGGGTACCTCAGTAACCCTCGTAACTCGTAACCCCTCGGCCTTTGCCGGAAAAAGCGATCCGCAGGAGAAAAGCCGGGCGGTATTCCGTTAAGAAATCCGTACTGTTTGAGCGTAGCGAGTTTACGGATTTTAGGAATATTGCCCGGCTTTTCAGCTTTTGGAGGCTTGGGGCCTAGACCTTTTGTTACTTTTGGGGCAATGCCAAAAGTAAAGCTCCCCACTTTCGTACCCCTTTGCGCTCTTTGTGGTTCAACAGACTTATCCATCATAGCCCAAAATCAAGCCTATTTGAAGGATTGTTACCACAAAGTACACAAAGGGTTAAAGGTATTGTGGACTATAGCATTACTATTTTGGGGATGAAGATTAAAGGGCCGCAATAGAGATTTTTTTAATCTTTTTTGAAAAACGGCAACCTTCGCTTGCGCAGCAAAGTATAAAACCGTCAGCCCGTGGCAATAATGCTTGTGTGGGGTAAGTAATTTTAGTAGCTTAGAAAAACTGGGGAGGTAATAACGTGATTGTCAATAAAGTCGAAATATGTGGTGTGAATACAGCAAAGCTCCCGGTGCTTTCTGCCACTAAAATGCGTGAGTTGTTCGTGGTAATGCAGGGGGGTGAAAGAGCCGCCCGGGAACAGCTGATTTATAGCAATCTCCGATTAGTGCTTAGTGTAATTCAACGTTTTAACAATCGGGGAGAATATGTTGATGACTTATTTCAGGTTGGCTGTATTGGGTTAATGAAAGCCATTGACAACTTCGATTTAGGTCAAAATGTAAAATTTTCCACTTATGCAGTACCGATGATTATTGGAGAAATTCGGCGTTATTTACGAGATAATAACCCCATCAGGGTAAGCCGTTCGATGCGTGATGTTGCCTATAAAGCATTGCAAGTACGAGATTCGTTAGTCAGCCGATTTTCGCGAGAACCGTCAATTAATGAAATTGCCGATGAACTTAAGGTGCCAAGAGAAGAAATAATATTTGCCCTTGATGCAATCCAAGAGCCTATATCTTTATTTGAACCTATTTATCATGATGGCGGGGACCCCATTTTTGTAATGGATCAAATCAGTGATGATAAAAATTTGGATTTGAGTTGGCTTGAAGGCGTGGCTATTAAAGAAGCTCTGCGCAAATTGAGTGAACGCGAGAAACATATACTTACTCTTAGGTTTTTTGAGGGTAAAACGCAGATGGAAGTTGCTGATGAAATAGGTATTTCCCAGGCGCAGGTATCGCGATTGGAAAAGGCCGCATTAGGCCATATGCGCAAATATATATAGAGTTTATATGATTTACTTGGGAGGCAGAAAAATGGAGAGAATGTTACCTTTTTGGCGCAAGCGAATATTGATAATCGTAACAATTTGTTTTATTGCTGGCGGATGGAGTGTGCTTCTCTATCAGGAGGAACACGGAGTATCAGTGACGCCAAATAGCGGTGATTATGTTAGACTACATATTTTGGCTAATAGTGATAGCGTGCAAGATCAACAGCTTAAATTAAAGGTTCGTGATGCAGTCATTGCCTATTTAACTCCGCATGTCAAAGATGTTGCTGACGCCCATGCTGCAAAAAACATTATAGCTAACCGCCAAGACGAACTTGTGCTAGTGTCAAAAAAAATTTTAGCTGAAAATGGCGTTGATTATCCAGTGGCGATACAAATCGGTAGCTTTGAATTTCCTGTGCGTTCCTACGGCAGCTTAGTATTACCTGCGGGAGAGTATCAAGCTGTTCGCATTCTTTTAGGAGAAGCTGCTGGGCAAAATTGGTGGTGTGTATTGTTTCCGCCGTTATGTTTTATTGATGGTACTAATACTACCTTGGCTCCGGTTACTTCTGCAAAAGAATATAATCAGCAGGAAGAGGCTGATAAAACCCCGAAAATTTGCTGGAAGTTAGCTGAAATTTTTAATAAATAAATATTTTGGCACACTTATCCCTTTGGTCTTCATATAATTATTGTAGAATCCTGAAGCTGCATATTTGTGAAGATTTATAGATTGGAGGGGGCTAGATGTTAAAGACTAGCGATTTGAACAAATCAGAGGTGCAATAATAAACAATAAACGCGAAAAACTTAGATCAAATCTAGGTTTTTGGTTTTGAATTCAAATTCTACTGAATCATCAAGGCGTACAGCATAAACCTTTATACCCGATTTGCGGAGAATATCTTGCTTATTAGCGAAGGTTTTAGCAGCCAAGAAGTTCTCAGATAAGATGGTAGAGTCGGTTTTAGTTAACTTGCTTTGAGCGTGCTGGAGCGCAGCAAGGGATGCTGTAACAGAAATCAATTTTCTAGTAATATCCTGGAGATCTTTCTTAGCCGTGTCAGCATCAATTAAGTCTTGGCGGAACCAGGTAGCAATTTCAGTGCGTTTTTTAAATAAATCCTCTTCAAGCCTTGATAATTTTTTTATATCTTCAGAGTAATCCTTCTCAGCATCTTTTATTATGTATCGGTCCAGACTATCACTGTTTTTTGCCGAATTAACAAAGATATTCCATATGGATTCGTCAAAAGCAGTAGCAGGTATTCGGCGACACTGGCAGCGTTCTTCGAACATGTAAGTTCCGGATTCATTAGTGACGCACGAGTAGTAATAGTACAATACAGGATCAGCTTTTTTACGCGGTCCCGGTCTTGTGTAGGCTGTCATAGCGCGTTGGCAGAGGGCGCAGTATAGGATGCCCTGCAAAAGGTACTCGTGGGTCGTATTGCGCTTTGCATAGCGCTTGTTTTTTTGCCGCTGTTCCTGGGCCTGTTGGTAGGTTGCGAAAGTAACAATGGGCGGGACTGTTACCGGTATCCAATCCTCACGAGGAAGATTCTTAATCTCCCGCGTGTTCTGCCCTGTTTTACTGACCGATTGGCGAAATAGATAATGCTGGCCATAATACATATCTCTAGTCAGGACTTGTTCGATGCAGTTGAGCGATAATGGTTTACCGTCTTTTCGGCCATTAACTCCCATGCGGGCAAGTTCTAGTGTGATAGTGCGTGCGCCCATGCCTTGATCAATACACATGGCATAAATCATTCGTACTACTTTGGCTTCAGCCTCATTAATGACATACATGGAAGTAGCTTTATCAAAGCAGTATCCGTATGGCCGAGCATTATGCACGATTTTACCTGAATTAGCCTTGGCTTTCCGGCCTCGTTGCGTACGCTCGCGAATTTTAGCTTTTTCAAATGCACTGATGGCGCCGCGTATGCTGAAAAACAAACGCCCTTCCGGACTGGCATCATAATCACCAGTTACAAAGTAGAGGTTGACGCCGGATTTTTCAATTTCGTCGGCAAGGAGTAACTGGTTAGTTAGATTTCGGCTTAGACGGTCAGGATCATAGATGCAGATATTTTGAATGAGTTTGGCGCGTAAGTCATTTCTAAGCTCCTCAAGGGCGGGGCGGTCAAGATATTCTCCGCTATAGCCGTCATCTCTATATTCTTTTATATCAGTAAAACCCATATTTAACAGGCGGGTTCGACATACTTGCAGCTGATCCCCCAATGAGTAACCGGATTTGGCCTGCTCTTCGGAACTTACACGGATGTAGACTGCGTTCATTTTACCCTCCCGTTATCTATGAAAATTGATAGTGTCATTTTACGCTTTAAAATCCTGTAAACACTGCCAGGCAAAGGGACAATCTCTGTTGCATATATATGTATCGGAGGTTGGTGAAATGGCAAGAAAAAAACCGTTAACTTTTATTTATAAGGGGTCGGAAGCAAATGGCGTATGGTATCCAGCAGAACAGTACCCGATAGATAACTTGCCAGCAGAGATTAAAACTGCCATAGAACGGGGCTGGATTAGAGGGTACTTTGAAAAGTGTGATTCGCAGTCAAACTAAACCCAATATTCTGACTGTAGGTACATCATATGCGGGATGGTAGCTACATAGAATTAAAATTAAAAAGCCGGAGCTCTGTTTATACAGTCGCTCCGGTCTAGGGGGTGAACACTCACACTCCTGTAAATTTATACCTAAAGTCAAGGTATTGTAATTAATCGGCCATATCTTTAAGAGATTTTTCGAATGCTTCGCGATGTTTGTGCTCATTGGTCATGGCTTCTGAAACAATAGATTTATTAATTTGTTCGCGCGATAACGCGTTATCGCCAGCACTCATGGCATATTCGCTCGCAAACGATTCCATTTGAGATTTTTTACGCATATAATAACACCTCCTTGTTTAGTATTCCCCGGTGATTTTTTATATGCATCAGAAAATAATGGGTTGAAGTGTATAGGCGTTGCTTTTACGATAGAAAGTGAGATGTCTGAACCATAGTTGCTTTTGAAAGGCAGGAATTAATTTCCTGTTAGCAGAATGTATTCTTTTTATGTGAATGTTTTATAAAATAGAGAGGGAAGAGGCTTGATTTTATGAGTATTACCATGCAACTTATTCAATTACTAGAAGAAGATATTGTTGAAGTTTCTGGTATCAGTGAAATTAGCGGAATGTATCTTGAAAATACTGACGTAGATATTTCAGCAGAATATTTTGTGGATGATAAAACAATAAGGTTATCTATTAAACCCAAAAACAAGAAAAACTTTATACCGATTTCTTTTGATATTCAAATCATAGTTCAAAGAATACTAGTAGCCCGATTGCTCAATGGAAGTAAGGTAATTATTGTACCTAAGAGTATCGATGAAAAATGGAGTGACACGCCGGCAATAAGAGAGTTATTGCAAAGAACGGGTGGAATATGGTTAGATGGACTTCCTAGAGAGAGTATAAGGGAAATAGTAAAATATTGTTCATATTAAGAACGCTTTAACCATTACTCCCCGTAACCCCTCGGCCTTTGCCGGAAAAAGCGTTCCGCAGGAGAAAAGCCGGGCGGTATTCCGTTAAGAAATCCGTACTGTCTGAGCGTAGCGAGTTTACGGATTTTAGGAATATCGTCCGGCTTTTCAGCTTTTGGAGGCTTGGGGCCTAGACCTTTTGTTACTTTTGGGGCAATGCCAAAAGTAAAAGGCCCTCACCTTGTATTCGATTGACCAAATATCTGATGTGTGCAAATCCAAAGAACTAGCCCAAAGTCAAGCCCATCCATTTTAAGGATTGTTACCGCAAAGTATTCAAAGCACGCCAAGGAACAACGGTATCGTGGACTAAAGCGTTACTATTTTTTGGCTGAAGATTAAAAGGCCGCGTTAGCGGTTTTTCTTATACCTAAAGACAAAAATCGCCACTGTTTGTGCAGAAGGTAGCATAAAATGTTTTGACAACAGCAGTGTTAAAAATAAAGGTATTTGCTTCCATTTATAGAATATATTTGTAAATAACTGGAGGTGATTTGCCTTGAAAGTTACTAAGGTTGTCCCGGTATTCCCAAGTCCCAAAGCACATCTACAAGATCGATATAATGAAACCGCATATTCGCCAAGAAAAAAGCCAGAAACGTCTTTTAAGAGTTTATTAGAAAAAGAGCTGCAATCTAAAGTTGGTTGCAAGATAAATATACTGTGTTAATATTAAGCGCTATTAAAGGCGGAATACAAAAGATCCAACATTTGATGTACAAGCATAAGCCATAGTAGTATGATATAGGTATAATAGAATTTATGGGACATTAGAAGGCACTTAGAGGCCGATAAGGCTAACTGATAGTAAAATAGCGCCTGCAAAAAGGAAAAGTCCCGCAGCAGCAGGGGAGAGGGATGAGGAGGTCACCATGGAACGAAAACTTAAAACTGCCTTGCTAACGACCATCAACGACTATAATACTATTGTCAAGCAAATGAATGATCCTGAAACAACACCGACGAAAAGATTACAATTAAGTGCCGCCCAAGAAGCATTAAATCAGGCCTTACAACATTTTTCCATTGCAGAATATGTTGAATATGTTAATGGGCAGTGGCGGATTAAAGTAATTGTTGTAATGGAGCGTGTTTAGCCGTCTGCCTTCTGGTGGGCGGCTTTTATAGTTTCTCTTTTATCACTATGCAGGATCATCTTTACATAGTACAGTCCATTATTGCTAACAGTGATAACGGCTGCAACTTAAATATATGAAGGAAACATAATTGCGTTCATCTTATCATAGATATTTATTAGGGAGGTGCATAATCAACAATGCCTAATAAAAGTATTGTCAATAGTACACGTGATTTGAAATTGAAAGAGGTTATAAGTATAATTGATGGCAAACGTATGGGGCATATTACGGATATAGAAATTGATGTTGAATCTGGGCGGCTTACGGCCATTGTTGTGCCGGGGATGGGACGGTTTTTAGGACTATTTGGACGTAATGAAGATGTGGTTATTCCGTGGGATAAGATCAATAAAATCGGAATGGATGTAATTTTAGTTGAAGGTGGAAGCTTCGGTGCGCTAAAGCATGAATAACGTAAAAACTCTAACCGCGTAGTGGTTAGAGTTTTTTTCTTAAAATTTCCTAACAAGCAGGAAATGCACAACATATGGCGTATATATAATAAGTCGAACACAATATATAGTATTCGAAGTGGTAACCTACAAATATTATAACATAATTACTGGAGTAATCAAGGAGTGGGTGAATTTTGCGCTGTCCTTTTTGTGGAGCAGCTGATAGTAAGGTTGTTGATTCAAGAGCAGCCGACGAAGGAATTTCGATTCGTCGGCGCAGGGAATGTTCGGTTTGCGCCCGTCGCTTTACTACATATGAAGTAGTTGAAGAAATACCATTGATGGTTATAAAAAAAGATGGACGCAGGGAGATGTTTGATCGAAGTAAGTTACTGGGTGGACTATTGAAGGCCTGCGAAAAGCGGCCAGTTCCTGTTAATGCGATTGAAACAGCTGTCAGCAAGGTCGAGAGAGATCTTTATAATGGTGTAGAACGAGAGGTTTCTACCCGACAAATTGGTGAGTCTGTGATGCAGCATTTAAAAGAGATTGATCAGGTTGCCTACGTAAGGTTTGCTTCAGTGTATCGGCAATTTGCGGATATTAATAACTTTATGCAGGAACTTGAGTTACTTATGAAAACTCAGCATAAAGATTAATCAATATGGGGGAAAAAGAATGTTTGTTAGAATAAGAAAACGTGATGGACGAGAAGCGGATTTTGATGAAAGTAAAATAACCGAAGCGATATATAAAGCAGCTAAAGCAGTGGGCGGGGCAGACCGGCAACTGGCATTAGAACTTACACTTAGTGTACTCAAATTTCTAAAACAACAATATAATGGCGGTTTATTTGGAGTGGAAGATGTGCAGGATGGTGTTGAAAAGGTATTAATTGAAACAGGCCACGCCAAAACCGCTAAAGCTTATATTCTATACAGGGACAAGCGTAATCGGATGCGGGACGCTAAATCAGACTTAATGGACGCAGTCGGTGAAATCCTGGTGGAAACTAGTCGTGAAAACGCTAATGTTTCTAATTCACCCTCAGCAAAAATGCTACAAATTGCCAGTGCTGCTAGCAAGGCTTTCTATCTAAATCGACTTATTCCAGAGAAGATTGCACAAGCTCATATTAAAGGTGATTATCATATTCATGATTTGGATTTTTATGGAAAAACATTAACTTGTGTACAAATTCCTCTGGGAAAACTACTTAATAGTGGATTTAACAATGGTCACGGCTATATCCGTTCTCCCAGACGCCCTGCATCAGCAACGGCTCTTGCGGCGATTATCTTGCAGAGTTCGCAAAATGATATGCATGGCGGGCAGTCGTTTGCGTTTTTCGACAGAGATATTGCACCATTTATGGAAAAGGCTAGTAATGAAGAAGTATATCAAGCTATGGAAGCGTTGATATACAATTTAAATAGTATGCATTCGCGGGCAGGTGCTCAGGTTCCCTTTTCTAGTCTTAATATTGGTACTGAAACTTCTCCGACCGGACGCGCGGTAACTAAAAATTTACTGTTAGCTTATGAAAAAGGGTTAGGGCGGGGTGAAAATCCTATTTTCCCGAATATAATTTTCCGGCTTCAGGAAGGAGTTAATTTTAATCCAGGTGATCCTAACTATGACTTGTTCAAGCTGGCAATTCGGGTTGCGGCTCAACGGCTTAATCCTACTTTTAGTTTTATGGATTCATCCTTTAATAAAGCCTATGGGGATCAAGTTGGTTATATGGGCTGTCGTACTAGGGTAATGGCTAATCGCTGCGGTCCGGAAGTAACTGACGGACGCGGAAATTTGAGCTTTACTACAATTAATTTGCCGCGTTTGGCTATCAAAGCCGAGCGCAATTTTATGAAATTCTATGAAAGTTTGGCTGAATTGATTGACTTAGCTTGTGAACAGCTTTATCATCGTTTTCAGGTGCAGGCTAAACTGAGGGTGCGTGATATGCCGTTTTTGATGGGACAAGGCCTTTATATAGATTCAGACAAGCTGAAGCCTAATGACTATATTGAAGAGGTTATAAAACAGGGTACTCTTTCGGTTGGTTTTATTGGGTTGGCTGAAACGCTGACGGCTTTAACCGGCTGCCATCATGGCGAAAATGAAGAATCTCAGATTATGGGAGAAGAAATCATTGCTTTTATGCGTGATAAGCTTGACCGTGCTGCTGAACATTATGAGTTGAACTATACGTTACTAGCAACACCAGCTGAAGGTCTATCAGGACGATTTGTTAAAATGGATCGTCGGGAGTATGGGATCATTCCTGGCGTTACCGACAAAGAATATTATACAAATTCATTTCATATTCCTGTTAGTTATTCTATAAGTGTTTTTGATAAAATTCGTATTGAAGGTGTATACCACAAATACACCAATGCTGGCCACATCAGTTATGTTGAATTTGGTGCACCTCCTGTCAATAATTTAGGAGCACTAGAAGAAATTATTCGTTATATGCGTAAATGTGACTTTGGCTATGCGGGCTTTAATTTTCCTGTAGATTTCTGCGAAGGCTGTGGGCATCTAGGGGTAATTGACACTGACGAATGCCCTTCCTGCGGTACCACCAGTATTCGGCGTGTTCGTCGTATTACAGGCTATTTAAGTACTGTTGACAGGTTTAATGACGCTAAGTTAAAGGAATTAGACCAGCGTGTACGCCATGTTTAGGAGCAGAAGAAGATGGAAATTAGACTTTCGGGGATAACGGAAGAGAGTATTGTGGACGGTCCGGGATTACGATTAGTAGTATTTACCCAAGGCTGTTCACATAACTGTGAGGGCTGTCATAACCCTGATACTCATGATATAAACGGTGGTTATGCTACTGAGGTTGAAGATCTTTTTCTCTATATTGAAAAAATTTTTATTCGTAATAAATTGTTAAAAGGAGTAACCTTTTCCGGTGGAGAGCCATTTCTCCAGGCGAAACAGTTATCCTTATTAGCTCAAAGATTAAAGTTGTTGGGACTAAGTATTGTTACCTATAGTGGTTTTACCTTTGAACAGTTGGCAGCTATGGCTGTTAACCGTAAAAGCGTAGGGGATTTACTTAAACAAACAGACATCTTAGTAGATGGTTTATATCGTGCAACTGAACGTGATTTGGGGCTGGCTTTTCGCGGTTCTCGCAACCAGCGTCTGATCGATGTAGCAGCAACAATCGCCGCAGGGCGAGTGGTATTGTGGGAAGACATTTCGCAAAAATGCTGGGCGTAAAACGTCGAACAACGTAGTCATTAGATAATTTAGTAAAAAAATTGGTATACTATTGTAATGTCAACCATAACTGCGATTACGGGAAGACATTACAGGTGGATGTGATAAAAATGTCATGGTATTTGAAAGAAAGCCTGCAAAAAACTGTGGCTGCCGAGCAGGGAACGTTGGTCTACGCGCCGGGTTCTCGTCGTCCGATGGCCCTTGTTTACCCTAATACTTATCATGTTGGTATGTCCAACCTTGGACTGCATATTATTTACGAACAGATAAACAGCCGGGGCGATACAGCCTGTGAACGGCTGTTTTTGCCTGATAAAAAAACGATAGGCGAGTATTCTCGCACAAACACGCCTTTATTAACGCTAGAGAATCAGTTACCATTATATGAATTTCCCTTGATTGCGTTTGCTGTTTCCTTTGAGATGGATTATTTTAATCTGCTTACTATTTTAATGCTAGGCAAAGTTCCGATGGTAGCAGCTGAACGAGGTGAGGGTGATCCGCTGGTAATTATCGGCGGTCCATGTGCTACCTTTAACCCTGAACCATTGGCTGATTTTGTTGATGCTTGTATAATCGGTGAGGGCGAAGAAGTAATGCAAGACTTCTTGGATAGCTATTATGACAGTTTGCAGCAAGGATTGCCAAGAGAAGAACTATTGTTGCGGTTGGCGCAAATTGAAGGAGTATATGTTCCGCGTTTTTATCAGCCTGTATACGCTGCTGACGGTAGTATTGAACGATATGAACGACAGTCAGTAGTTCCAGCTAAGGTGAACCGACGGTATATTAAGGATTTAGGGAAATATCCCGCACAAACGGTGATTGTTACCTCTGAAACTGAGTTTAAGGATATGTACCTAATTGAGGTTGCCAGAGGCTGTGGCAGGCATTGCCGCTTCTGCATGGCCGGTTATTGTTTTCGTAACCCCAGGGTTCACTCTCTGGCACAGATTGCTGAAAGTGTAAAGAGAGCCAAGTTGTTCAAAGCGAAAGTCGGACTAATGGGTGCCTCCATTTCTGATTATCCTGAAATTGATGAATTATGCCAACTCATTTTAAATGAAGGGCTTACTATGTCAGTTGCTTCACTTAGAGCTGATTCACTGACGCCTGGGCTGGTAGAATCTTTGGCTGCCAGCGGCCACAAAACCGTTACGCTGGCGCCGGAAGCTGGTAGTGAGCGAATGCGGCGAGTAATCAATAAAGGGATTACTGATGAGCATTTATACCAAGCCATATCGGCCGCGACAACAGCCGGTATTCCCCATGTTCGGTTATATATCATGGTTGGGTTACCTGGAGAAAGTAATCAGGATGTTGAGGCTATTGTTGATATGGCACACGGTGTTAAGAACCACATGGAATCTTTGGGAAATAAGGCAGGGTTAACTTTAAGTATTAACCCATTTATTCCTAAACCGTTTACCCCCTTTCAGTGGTTGCCGATGGCTTCGATGGAGGAAGTGTCTTCTAGCTTGAAATACATCCAAACTACCTTGAAAAAAAGGAAAGGCGTAGAGGTATTAATTGAGCAACCTAAAGAAGCTTATATCCAAAGTGTTTTAGCGCGAGGCGATCGTAGGCTGGGGCAAGTGCTGCTTACCGCGGTTGCTAGTGGTGGTGTGAAGGGATGGAAACAGGCTCTTAAAGCGCATAAGGTTGATGAAAAGTTCTACTTATATCGTCCAAGAGGTGAGGCTGAGGTTTTGCCATGGGATAACTTGAGTATGGGTTTTGACAAATCATATCTATTGGCTGAATATCATCAAGCACAGGATGAAAAATACACTCCGCCATGTAGTGCAGGGTGTAAACGATGTGGTGTATGTCAGTAAAAGTCTTTAACACGTTATATATAGTCTAAAAATAAAAAATAGTGATGAGCAGAAGCTCATCACTAAAATGCAAATAGAGTATTAAAGTGTATAACCCTTACTTGATGGTCATCAAGTAAGGGTTATTTTTGGTCGGGATGACAGGATTCGAACCTGCGGCCCCCTACTCCCGAAGCAGGTGCGCTACCAAACTGCGCTACATCCCGATGGTAAAATAATATAATATAATGGTGGAGGGAGGTGGATTCGAACCACCGAAGTCGAAGACGGCAGATTTACAGTCTGCTCCCTTTAGCCACTCGGGAATCCCTCCATGTTGGTTAAGCAAAACAATGAATGATGCCCAGGCTTTTGGCACTGAATTCTAGATTTGTCCCGAACTAAGTGCGCTAGCAAACTGAGTTATGTCCCGGCTCACATTTATTAAGTATACACACTCATAATGCTATTGTCAACAGTGGGAAAATGTAAATTATATGGTTATTAGTGGTGCATGATGAGACTTAAGTCCCGCAGGAATTTTATTGAAAATGTCGAAATCTGAAGAAAGATAAAACAACGATAGATGGAGGTATGTTTTTGAAGTTAGTCAGAATTATTTTTTTTATGGTTGTTTGTGTAGTTACATTGCTACTTATTCCCGGTAATTCAGTTTTCGCGTCAGGTCAGGAAATGCCGGTACTAAGACTGGGAGATGCTAATGATGCCGTTTATACTTTGCAGCGAGAACTTGAAAAACGAGGTTTTTATCAGTCAGCTGTGGATGGCAAATTTGGCTCATATACTAAGGCCGCTGTTGTTGAGTTCCAACAGGTGACTGGGATTGAAGATGACGGTATTGTTGGTTTGGGAACATGGCAAGCCCTGCGTAACTTTGCGGGCACTGCTGAAGCAAGTCGTGGTAATTTTAACGGAAAGCTCGGACAGAAAATTGTTAATTTTGCCCAAGGATTTTTAGGAGTTCCTTATGCTTGGGGGGGCGCAGCTCCTGGCGGATTTGATTGCTCTGGATTTGTTTACTATGTGTATAGCCAATACGGTATCTCCTTGCCAAGGGTTGCTGATGAACAATATAATTTTGGTCGAAGGGTGTCATTGAATGATATTCAGCCTGGTGACTTAGTTTTCTATAGTACCTATACCCCTGGTCCTTCGCATGTTGGAATATATGTGGGGAATGGTCAATTTATCCATGCTAGTTCTGGTGCCGGTGAAGTAACAGTGACTGCGATGTCGAAGCCCTATTACCAGACACGGTTTTTAGGAGCTTTTCGTATTGCAAGATAATAGATAGATTCGGCTTTTGCCAAAACATTATTTGTTTGCAAATCGGTAACATATGTATAACGTAGGTAAAAATAGCCGGTTATCCGGTTATTTTTGTTTGTCTACTATTGAGGCGGGTATAATATAGTAAATAATATTTTTCACAAAAAGTGCTGTGATTGTTTAAATGTGCTAAAATATTTATGTTAAAGTGAATTTAAATTGTAGTTCGAGGTATATATGCGGATTATTACAGGAAGTGCCAAAGGAGTCAAGCTCAAAGCACCTAAAGGGCTTGATGTGCGCCCTACGGCTGACAGGGTTAAAGGATCTATATTTAATATACTTGCAAACTTGGAATTGTCGATTGAGCAAAATGCAATTATGGGTGCGACAGTACTGGATTTATTTGCTGGCACAGGTAATTTAGGATTGGAGGCATTAAGCCGCGGGGCCGCCCATGCGCTATTTGTAGACCATAGTATGGTAAGTCTTGCGACGACAAAAGAAAACATTAATCATGCTGATTTAAGTAAGATGGCTGAAGTTCGACGTGGTGATTCTCTTAAAACGTTGGATCAATTAACCCAAACAGGGCGTTCATTTACGCTTGTATTTGTAGATCCCCCGTATAATCAGGGACTAGTAAATGCTGTGCTTCAAAAACTTGATAAGACTGATGTTGTTGAAAATGGCGGAATAATTGTCGTTGAGTACTCCAAACATGAGCAACTAAATGCGGATTGGCAACACCTGAAGCTGGTTCGTAACGAACGTTATGGAGAGACGTTGGTGGCTTTTTTAACGCGATATTACGAAAATACTACTTCAGGAGGAAGTTGATATGCGGATAGGGGTTTGCCCGGGCAGTTTTGATCCGGTTACTAACGGGCATGTGGATATCTTTTTGCGTGCTAGTAAAATGTTTGATTTAGTGATTGTAGCTGTTTTTCATAATCCCAACAAAAAACCAATATTTACCATGGAAGAACGGGTGGAAATGTTAAACCTAGCAACTAAGGATATTGCTAATATCAAGGTTGATAGTTTTTCCGGTCTTTTATATGATTATGTGCTGCAGCAAAATAGCAAGTTTATTGTTCGGGGTTTAAGAGCTTTGAGCGACTTTGAATATGAATTTCAACGCGCTTTGCTCATAAAAAAAATAGTTCCGGAAATAGAGACAATTTTTATGATGACAAGTAATGAATATTCATTTGTTAGTTCAAGTAGTATCAAAGAATTGGCTAAATTTGGTGGACCAATTACTGGTTTGGTACCTGAATGTTTAGAAGAAAAAATCACAAAAAGAATTCGTGAAAAAAGCTAGAATTGTTTGAAGGGGAAGGGAGAAGATTATGAGTATTGAGAAGCTTTTAGATGAGATGGAAACGGTATTGGTTGAGGCGGCCCGCCTACCCTTTACAAATAAGAGGATTATTGAGGAAGATGATTTGGCTAAATTTTTAGACGAATTTCGGGGGTTGCTGCCTAAAGAGCTTGATGAAGCAAACCGAATTATTGCTGAGCGTCAGCGTATCCTTGATGAAGCACAAAAAGAAGCACAAAATATCGTAGAACAAGCTAAAAACTATGTTATTAAGCTTACTGATGAAAATATCATCAATAAACAGGCCCAGGAGCAAGCCAACGAGCTTATGACGCAGGCTAATACAACTGCTAAAAATTTACAAAGCGATGCTGTTAATTATGCAGATGAAGTATTTAAGCATGTTTTGAATAACTTGGAACAAACACTAGAAGTAGTTAGGCAAGGACATCGGGATTTACAACAAAATAAAAGTAACTTAACAAAATAGAAAAGGAGCCTAGGCTCCTTTTCTATTCGCATATCGATAAATTTCTCTCAGTAGATGAATTGCAATTGACATAACAATCAGGATGCTAAGCAATATCCCAATTTGATAAGTAGTCTGCTCAATTTTCGTCAACCAGAAACTCATACTAGTACTATGACTCATAGTCAGAGATGCGGGAATGACTAGCAGCGCGGTAATGTTTTGTCCTGAGTCGAGAAGTAGTACAGTGAGCAGGCCCGCAAGTACGGCGTGCAGTAACCTGCCTACCATGTAAGGAGTCATGCGAATGCCTGATTCGATAACAATACTGGCTACTTGGCCGTGCACGCAAAGACCACTCCAAGCAATGATGGCACTGGCAACAGCAACTTTTTCAACTAGAGGAGCAGCTGTTTGACTGGCTGCTAGTGTTCCTAAATCAATTTCAAGGAAGCCGCTTACCAATGCTGGAGCTAGGTTGGTGTTATAGTTGATCATGCTTAGAAGTGACGCAAATATACTAGTCAAGGTATCGGTAATACCAATAATTGTCATGATGCGAATAAATACTGAGAATACAATGATAAAGCCGCCAATCAGTATAATAGTATTCATCGATGATTTTACAGCATCACCGAGCAATTGTCCGGGTGAACGTTTGTCTTCTTGACGGGCAGTATACAAGGCCCGAAAGGCACGAATAATGATATTGCCGCTTGCTATTGGCTTATCCAGAGCATAGCTATCACGGCTACGACCATGAAATCGGAAAGCAACTCCAACAAGAAAACTTGATATGTAATGAGCCAGGGCAATGGTTGCTCCTAATTCTGGCATCCCAAACATACCTACTGCTACGGCCCCAAACATGAATAGTGGATCAGCAGTATTGGTAAAAGATAGCAGGCGTTCAGCCTCAACAGCTGTACAAAGCTGGCTTTTTCGAAAACGGCATGTTATTACAGCATCCATGGGGTAACCTGATGCAAGTCCCATGGACATGGCGAATGCACCAACGCCAGGGACGTTAAAAATAGGTCTCATTAGAGGTTCCAGTAAAACACCGATGAAGTGAACAACACCAATTCCCATAAGTATCTCGGACAAAATAAAAAAAGGCAGCAGAGCGGGAAAGACTACATTCCACCATAGGTTCAAGCCCATGATAGCCGAATCAAAGGTATCTTTCGGATACGTAACCATTGTAATGGTAATAAATACAGTACAGAAGGCCATAAAATATACGAGTAGTCGTGAACGATAACGCCTGCCACTGCCCCAAGTCCGCATATATTAATCTCCTCCTCCAAGCCGTGCGGTTTGATAATATATATATTGATAGTCCAGAGGTAATATAACTAAAATGAAGTATCAAATACAAGTAGTTGTATTGGAGGGGATAAAGTATGCCACTAAAAATAGGGTTGGCTTTAGGGTCAGGGGGCTTAAGGGGGATTGCTCATATTGGGGTGTTAAAGGTACTGAAAAACCATCAGATACCGATAGACTACATTGCTGGTTGTAGTATTGGCAGTTTGATTGGCGCGTTATATGCCGCAGGGCTTGATCCGGAAACTATCTTCAAACTTGCCAAAAACTTAAAAAAACGTCACTGGTTAGATTTTGTAATTCCTCAGATGGGGATTGTTTCAGGCGAGCGGGCACTGGCGACCATCCGTCTATTAACAAAACAAAAGACGTTTGCAGATCTAGAAATTCCTCTCGCAGTTGTAGCAACAGAACTGAATAGCGGACGAGAATTTATTTTTACCGAAGGGGATGTAGCCAAAGCGGTAAGGGCTAGTATTTCTGTACCGGGAGTGTTTATTCCATTTGCTATTGATGATGTGCTCTTTATAGATGGTGCAGTTATCAATCCAACCCCCATTGATACGGCCCGGAATATGGGAGCAGATGTTGTGATTGCTGTTGATTTGGCACATGCAGGTACGGTGTACAATATCAGTAACATGTTTGATGTAATCATTCAATCGATTGATATTATGGAACGAGAATTATGTAAGCAGCGCCAAGCTCATTGTGATATTCTTATTCAACCTGATGTAGGCAAGGTGTCACCTAGTTCTTTCGATAAAATGGATGAGTGTGTTTTAGCCGGAGAATTGGCCGCTGAAGCAGTCATTCCGGATATTAAAAAGTTGTTATCTAGCCAGGGATATATAGCGGCGAAGTTTGATAATCCTGACCACCAGCGCGCCACTGATAATTAGGTGAGCCAAGAACATATATATCTGTTGCCATAATGTCATAAGCTAACATAGCTTGCAAGGGTGGCAGTGTACTATGCTGCCGCTGTTTACTAGTAAGGAATTGAGATGTTTTTGTTATTACAGGCACGGTTGATTGTTTGGTGATTTCTTTTAATAGTATCCGCCCGTTATGGTTAAAGGCCAATACGCGGGCATAGAGTGGGCCTAGTTGGTCAAATTGTGTAAGCGTAGTTTTGGTTATCCCTAAAAGCGCATAGATAATAATTCGTTGTAAACGAGTTAGTGTGTAGCGCTTGCTTTTACTATAGGCTAGTAATTCTTGAACTGTTGTTGCTTTAAGGACAGCGTCACTTATTTTATGGTGTAGTCCCTCGCTGACTTCGGGTAATCCAGCTAATTCATCAAAATACATAGTTCTAATTTTAGCCAAAATTAAATTACTGAAAGCGGGCAACGTTATGGGCGCTTTTCCCATTATAACTAAATCATTAATTTGTTTAGCGCAAACTTCTGGAAGAGATTTCCATGAGATGCTGTCAGGAATAAGAGTTTTGTTTTCTAAAAGGGCTGCTCTAATAGCAGTAGCACTGGCGATAGTAGAGGTAACTAAATTATCATGGTAATTTGCACACAAGCGTTGTATAGGAAGAGGTCTAAGCTGGGGAGCATGGGCGATGATTGCCCGTATGTATTCAATTGCCAACAGGTTATTAGGGGTTTGTATCAGACTTGTGGCAACACCTGATTCTGACGATAGTGCTGCCGCCAGGCTGGCGGCATATGTTTGACCTGTTTTCATTTTTTGGCGCATCATGTCGATAACATCTTTTTTATTTATTGCATTTGCGACCAAGGTAAGGAGCGATAAGTCAGGTGTTTCTGCTCCAAAGCAGACATGATTAACAACTCCCAGACGACTGAGCAGTTGAATACCTCCTACTGCAAAGTATTGAGCGCTGCGTACGGAAAAGACTGTGGGCAGCTCAATTATCAAATCAGCACCAGCTTGAACGGCCATTCTGGCTCGTGACCATTTATCGGCTATTGCCGGTTCGCCGCGCTGTAAAAAGTTACCACTCATAACACCTATAGTAAATTGTGCACCGGAAATTCGTTTAGCCTCATTCAAATGCCATAAATGGCCATTATGGAAGGGATTATACTCAACAATCATGCCTACTACGTTCATTACGCTTCACCCTATGTCATTTTAACCTATTTTTGCTATTTGTGAAATTTTTTATTAAATAAATTTGTTGAATGAAGGGAAAATAAATCAGGCGTCGAAAACATAGGAATTGGTTAGTAATTCAAGAAAATGTATGTAGTGATTCGATTATTGCTGCACACCCCAAAAATAAGGAGGATTTTGCTGTGAAAGTTTTAGTTGTTAACTGTGGAAGCTCTTCAATTAAGTACCAACTAGTTAATATGAATGATGAGTCTGTTTTGGCGAAGGGTTTGGTTGAACGTATAGGCTTAGAGGGTTCAGTGTTAACTCATCAACCAGAGGCTAAAGACAAAGTAATTATTAACGCCGATATCAGCGATCATAGTATTGGTATTAAACTTGTTATTGAGGCTTTAACCGATGCTAAACATGGCGTAATTGCCAGCATGAAAGAAATTGCAGCTGTTGGTCATCGTGTTGTTCATGGTGGAGAAAAATTTGCTGATTCAGTATTGATTACGCCTGATGTTATGAAAGCTTTGGAAGATTGCATCGAAATGGCTCCGCTGCATAATCCGCCTAACATCATGGGTATAAATGCTTGTTCTAAAATTATGCCTGGTGTTCCACAGGTGGCTGTTTTTGATACTGCTTTCCATCAAACAATGCCAAAAGAGGCGTACCTTTATGCTATTCCTTACGAAGCCTATGAAAAATATGGTGTTAGACGGTATGGCTTCCATGGAACATCCCACAAATTTGTGTCACAACAAGTGGCTGAGCTTATGGGCAAAAAATTATCCGATTTGCGTATAATCACTTGCCACTTAGGAAATGGTTCCAGTATTGCAGCTATTAAAAATGGTAAATGTATTGATACTAGTATGGGCTTTACTCCACTTGATGGTCTTGTAATGGGAACTCGCAGCGGTGGGATTGATCCTGCTATTCTTCCTTTCCTGATGAAAAAAGAAAAAATGACTGCCGAGCAAATAGATAATTACCTGAATAAAAAATCCGGTGTACTTGGTATTTCTGGCGTATCGAGCGATTTCCGTGATATTGAAGAAGCCGCTAATGCAGGCAATGAACGGGCGGCTCTGGCTCTTGATATGTTTGCTTACAGAGTTCGTAAATATGTGGGTTCCTATGTTGCTGCCATGGGTGGCGTTGATGTTATCGTATTTACTGCTGGTCTTGGTGAAAACTCGATTACTATGCGCGAAAAAATTTGCAAAGGCTTTGAATATTTGGGCACTAGCATCGATGCTGCCAAAAATAATATTCGTGGTAAAGCGCAAGAAATTAGTGCTGACGGCGCTAAAGTCAAAATTTTTGTCATTCCGACCAATGAAGAACTTGTTATTGCCCGCGATACCAAGTTGATTTGCGGTAATCTTGCATAACTGCTAAGGAACCTTCGCATGATAGGCAGGGGACACTTTGTTCCCTGCTTTTCTTATCCCAACAGAAAGCATAGCTTTCTGTTGGGATAAGGGCAACATCGGCTTGCGCTGTCGCCAAAGGCTCGGCGCAAGCCGTGTTTTCTATATTTCTTGACAAACATTCGGCGTGTCGATATAATAGATGAAGGTTGGTGGAAAATGATGAAAATTAATATAGCTCAATTAAAAAAAGAGCTGGGCAAGGCCCAATCCTTTTCTTTTAAAACTTCAGCCGAAGAACTAGGTCTTGGTAAAGAACAGCTTTCTTTGTCAGAGTGTGTAATAGTTGAAGGTCTGATTACCAATAAGGGAATGTCTTTTGAGGTAACTGGCAAAATTAGTACGCACGTAAAGCAATGCTGCAGTCGTTGTCTTGAAGAGATGGTTACCTTACTTACCGCTGTGTTTAGTGAAGAATATCGAGAAGCTGATTTTAAAGAATCTGGAGAAGTTGTAGATTCGGAAATCAACTATTTTAAAGGCGATGAAATTGATATTACCGACCTTGTTCGCGAAACTCTTTTGTTGGCCGAGCCTATAAAACCGTTGTGCAGCGAAAGTTGCCGCGGCTTATGTTCTAGGTGCGGAGTCAACCTAAACTTAAATACCTGCGGCTGCAACCTAGTTAAAGTTGATCCAAGGCTTGCGGTTTTAGAAAAACTCTTGTCGAAGGACTGAGATATGCAGGTTGGCCAATTTTGTTAAGGAGGTGGAAACAAATGGCAGTACCTAAGCGCAAAATGTCCAAAGCTCGTCGAGATAAGCGTCGTGCTAATTGGAAACTTACTATTCCGGGGTTAGTAGAATGCCCTCAATGTCACGAAAAGAAAATGCCTCACCGTGTTTGTCCTGAATGTGGTCATTATAATGGTAAAGTTGTGGTTCAAGCAGAATAAAAAAATAAGCAGTGAGCAAGATAAAAGGCGATCAATTTTATCTTGCTCACTTTTTTACTTGCATAATTAGTAGTAACTAGCTATAATTAATGCTAGCATATGGTATTAAAACTTGTTGATAAAACTAGGTGATGTTATGGCGCGAATTCAAAAAAAAATACGACAGGGACATTTGCAGGAAAAGTTGCTAAATACGCCTTTTCTTACTGATGAAGAATTGGCTGCACATTTGAATGTTAGTGTGCAAACCATTCGGCTTGACAGGCTGGAACTTGGTATACCCGAACTTAGGGAACGAACCAAGCAGATGGCAGAGGAAGCCCGGAACAAGCTCAAAGCTATTTCCAGTTCTGAGGTTGTTGGTGAACTGATTGATCTTGAATTAGGGAAGTCAGGTATATCACTAATGGCAGTAACGCCTGACATGGTATTTGAAAAAACGAGAGTGGCCCGGGGACATTATGTCTTTGCCCAGGCCAATTCTTTAGCATTGGCAATTATTGATGCACCGATAGCCGTTACTGGGGTTGCCAATATCAAATATAAAATTGCAGTGCGTGAAAACGAAAAACTGGTAGCTAAAGCTGAGATTGTAAAAAAAAGAGGCAATAAATATTTTATTTGGGTAAAAACTAGAAATGATAAACAAGAAGTATTTCGTGCCAAATTTATTATGGTAACACTTGAAACTGATTTGCATAAATAGCAATAAATATAAATATCAATATCTGTATTTGTTGGTTTTGTGAGGGGAGATACTGAATGAGGGTTGCCGTTGATGCTATGGGCGGAGATTATGGGCCTGGCGAGATTGTTCTAGGCGCATTAGAAGCTGCTCAAGAATATAAAAAAGAAGGCCTTGAAATTGTTTTAGTCGGCGACCAAGCTCAAATTACTCAAGCGCTTGACCGTCATGGTAAGTGGAAAGAGTTAAATATTACCGTTCATCATGCCAGTGAAGTTATTGATATGCACGATTCGCCAGGTGCCGCTGTACGAAAAAAAAAGGATGCTTCAGTAGTTGTTGCCACTGGATTAGTGAAACAAGGACAGTGTGATGTGGTAATATCAGCTGGCAGCACAGGTGGTGCAGTTGCGGCGGCATTATTTGGATTAGGACGCATAAAAGGTATTGAGCGACCGGCTATTGCGACACCGATACCTAATCTTACAGGTACAACTGTTCTTTTAGACTCAGGTGCTAATGTTGATAGCAAACCCAAGCATTTGGTGCAAAACGCTATTATGGGAGCTATTTATGCTGAGTATGTACTTAACATTCCAAGGCCGAGGGTAGGTCTTTTAAATATTGGTGAAGAAGAAAGTAAAGGGAATGAACAAGCTTTTACTACATACCCACTATTAACACAGCTTAATAGTGTAAATTTCATTGGTAATGTTGAAGGACGAGACATTCCTAAAGGAACTGTTGATGTTGTGGTTTGCGATGGTTTTGTAGGGAACATTGTCTTAAAGTTTGGTGAAGGTTTAGCCAGTGCTATTTTGCAATTACTTAAACAATCAATAAAGTCCAGCAGTTTTTGGACGAAAATGGCCTCGATGCTTGTATTGCCGGTTTTGAAGGAATTAAAGAAAAAACTTGATTATGCCGAATACGGCGGTGCGCCGCTGTTAGGAGTTAACGGCGGTTTTATTATCTGTCATGGCAGCTCACACGCAAAAGCTATAAAAAATGCAATTAGAGTAGCTAAAGAATTTACTGAACAAGAGGTTGTTGCCCATATTCGCGAGACCATTGCTAAAGAGGGGGTTGTGACTAATGAGTGAAAATAAAGCAGTAGGTATTATTGGTATTGGTACATATGTACCTGAAAAGATAATGACAAATAAGGATTTAGAAAGCATAGTGGAAACATCTGATGAATGGATTGTCGACAGAACGGGTATTCGTGAACGGCGAATTATTGCTCCTGATATGGCAACCTCGGATTTAGCCAGCCGGGCGGCACAAAAAGCTCTTGAGGATGCTGGTGTTACTGCCGATGAAATTGATCTTATCATTGTTGCTACAGCCACACCCGATATGTCTTTTCCATCAACCGCCTGTTTAGTACAGGCAAATATTAAGGCTACTCATGCTGCGGCTTTTGATTTGGCGGCAGGATGTTCTGGTTTTGTCTATGCAATGGTAACTGGCAGCCAATTTATTAAGGCTGGTTTATATAAAAAAATACTAGTTATTGGCGCGGAAAGTCTTTCTACAATACTTGACTGGACTGATCGTAATACCTGCGTTTTGTTTGGTGATGGCGCTGGTGCAGCTGTGCTGGCTGAGACAACACCAGGCTATGGAATTTTAGCCTCGCAGCTGGGGGCTGATGGTATTGGTGGCGATTTGTTAAAGTTGCCTGCAGGTGGCTCGCGCAATCCGGCAACAGCTGAAACTGTTGCGCAAAGAATGCATTTTGTTCATATGAGCGGTAATGAGGTATTTAAATTTGCCGTTAAAATAATGGGAGAAGCTGCTATTAAGGCATTGAAAGCTGCTGGCCTTAGTGCTGCTGATGTTGATTGTTTAATTCCACATCAGGCTAATATTCGGATAATCCAGTCGGCGGCTAAACGTCTTAAACTGCCGATGGACAAAGTTATGGTCAATGTAAATAAATATGGCAATACGTCGGCCGCTTCGATTCCTATTGCGTTAGAAGAGGCTGTTCATGGCGGTAAAATCAAACAAGGTGACATTGTTGTGCTTGTTGGTTTTGGCGCTGGATTAACGTGGGCATCTGCTGTTATAAAATGGGGCAAGGAGGCCAACACTAATTGCTGAATAACAAAATTTGCCAACTTCTAAATATAAAATATCCTATCCTGCAAGGCGGAATGGCCTGGGTAGCTACGGCTGAGTTGGCAGCGGCGGTGTCTAATGCCGGTGGGTTAGGACTTATTGGTGCAGGACATATGCCTCCTGATGCACTTAAAGCAGAAATCACGAAAGCTAAAAGCATGACAAACAAACCGTTTGGGGTCAATATTATGCTCAAGTCGCCGTTTGTCAAAGAGGTAATGCAGGTTGTCATTGATGAACGCGTGGCTGTTGTTACTACTGGGGCAGGTAATCCTGGAGAATATATTCCAGCCCTAAAGGAAATTGGAACAAAGGTAATTCCGGTCGTTGCATCAGTCGCACTTGCCAAACGATTAGAACGGGTAGGTATTGATGCTATTATTGCCGAAGGCATGGAAAGCGGCGGTCATGTAGGGGAAGTCACAACAATGGCATTAGTGCCACTTGTTGTTGATGCCGTCAGTGTACCAGTTATTGCCGCCGGTGGTATTGGTGATGCCCGCGGCGTTGTGGCGGCGTTAGCTCTGGGCGCTCAAGGTGTTCAGATGGGAACAGTGTTTGCAGCCACGACTGAGTGTACTGCTCACCCCAATTATAAGGCAGCCATTGTCAAATGCAAAGAACGCTCTACGGTAGTTACTGGTGCAATAACAGGTCATCCTGTTAGAGTGATTGCCAATAAGTTAACCCGTGATTTTACTGAATTGGAGAAGATCGGCGCATCAACAGATGAATTGGAGCGTTTGGGTGCTGGCAAGCTCAAAGCGGCTGTGCGCGACGGCGATGTGGAATATGGCTCAGTAATGATTGGGCAGGTGGCGGGTATGGTTACCGCGATACGCTCTGTACCTGAAGTTATGCAAGATATAGTTCAGCAGATTCCAGGAGTATTGGCTGAGCTTTCACGGAAAGTATAGATAAAATTTATACAGATACATAAGGAGGGAAAGAAATGGGAAAATTAGCTTTCGTTTTTCCCGGGCAAGGTTCTCAAGCTGTAGGTATGGGTAAAGACCTATATGAACAATTTGACACAGTCCGGGAGATATTCAAGTCAGCCGATGAGGCACTTGGTTTTTCAATTACCGATATGTGTTTCAATGGTCCTGAAGAAGAACTGAAAAAGACATATAATACACAACCGGCCATTTTGACGGTTAGTGTAGCTTGCTATGAAATACTAAAACAACAAGGCATTAAACCGGATATTGTGGCTGGTCATAGTCTGGGAGAATATTCGGCGCTGGTGGCTGCGGGGGCGTTATCATTTACTGATGCTGTGAGGTTAGTAAGAAAACGCGGACAGTTCATGCAGGAAGCGGTGCCGTTGGGAGAAGGCAGCATGGCAGCCATCCTGGGACTTGAACGCAGTAAAGTTGTCGAGATATGTCAGCAGGTGGAAGGGGAATTTGGTGCTGTGCAAGCAGTAAACTTTAATTGTCCAGGCCAAATTGTTATCGCAGGTACGACGCAAGCTGTTGATAAAGCGAATGAGCTGTTAAAAGCTGCTGGCGCTAAACGGGCCATTTCCTTGCCAGTAAGTGCGCCATTTCACAGCACGCTCATGCAACCGGCAGCAAAGAAGCTGGAAACTGAACTTGCACAAGTTAACATTAATGATGCACAAATTCCAGTTGTTGTAAATGTTAATGGGCAGATTGTAACTCAAGGTAAAGCAGTACGGGAATTGCTAGTTAAACAGGCAGCTAGTCCAGTGTTGTGGGAAGACTGTATTGCCCAAATCGCGAATTTTGGCGCTACTACTTTGGTTGAGGTTGGTCCTGGTAAAGTTCTTACCGGTTTTACTAAGAAGATTGCTAAAGAAATGGCAACATTGAATATCGAAGATGTAGCTTCCTACGAAAAAGTGCTTGATTATTTCAAGGAGGTTCGCTAAAATGCATTTAGATGGACAAGTGGCAATTGTTACCGGGGCTTCAAGAGGAATTGGTCGGGCAGTAGCGATTGCTTTGGCGAAAGTCGGTGCAAAGGTTGTTATCAATTACGCGGGTAATGCTAAGGCGGCTGAAGAGGTTTGTAAAACTATTACTAGTGATGGTGGTCAAGCAATTGCCGTTCAGGCCGATGTTGCTGATAATGGTGCGGTTGAAGCACTTGTAAAAAAAACAATCGAAACCTATGGAAAAATTGACATTCTGGTAAATAACGCGGGTATAACCCGAGATGCATTGTTAATGCGTATGAAGGACGAAGATTGGGATGCTGTACTAAATACGAATCTCAAAGGCATATTTTATTGCACGAAGGCAGTAGCTAAGATTATGATGAAGCAACGTAGTGGCAGAATAATCAATATGACATCTGTTGTTGGTATTACAGGTAATGGCGGGCAGGCAAACTACGCTGCTGCCAAAGCCGGGGTTATTGGTTTTACTAAATCAATGGCGAAGGAACTGGCATCACGGGGCATTACTGTCAATGCCGTTGCACCAGGTTTTATTACTACAGATATGACAAGTACCTTATCTGAACAAGTTAAGAGTGATTTAACAGCAAAAATACCACTTAATCGGTTAGGTGCCGCCGAAGATGTTGCTGCAGCCGTAGTATTTTTGGCAACAGATTCTGCAAATTATATTACCGGACAGACTTTAAATGTTGACGGTGGTATGGTAATGTAATATATGACTTTAAAAATAAGGTTACATGCCTTGGAAGGAGGTGAAACACCATCATGACAACTTTTGACAAGGTTAAAGAAATTGTTGTTGAGCAACTTGGCGTTGATGAAGCTGATGTAGCCATCAATTCTACTTTCATTGACGATCTTGGCGCTGATTCACTGGATATTGTTGAACTGATTATGGCCTTTGAAGAGGAATTCAGTATCGAAATCCCAGATGAAATAGCTGAAAAAATCAAAACAGTAAAAGACGCTGTGGAGTACATAGACAAGGAAAAACAAGCGTAACACTGCTTTGCTGGTGTCGTAATTAATGACATTACCTTATGAAATGAAGAAAGTCCCGTGGAAGCTTTTTTCGCGGGACTTTCTTAAAGGTAATGGCTGAATGTAGCTAAGGGTATGGTTATTGATTGGAGGAGTTGTTACTTGAAACTTCCGGAGCTTAAAATTGGTCAACATGTTGCTAAGATTCCTATTATCCAAGGTGGTATGGCCATAAGATTATCAACTGCGCGCTTGGCGTCGGCAGTGGCAGAAGCTGGTGGCATCGGACTTATTGCAGCATCAGGCATGGGCTTTGATGAGTTGCGTTATGAAATCCGCTTGGCACGTAGCTTAACTAAAGGAATAATTGGTATAAATATTATGGTAGCGGCAAGAGAATTTGCACGTTATGTCAATACTGCTATTGATGAAGGAATTGATTTGGTAGTAGCAGGAGCTGGTTTTTCTCGTGACGTATTTCCTATGGGAAAAAAGTCTGGTACTCCAATCGTGCCAATTGTGTCATCGGTAAAAGCTGCTAAAATTTCGGAAAAACTAGGTGCTGCGGCCATCATTGTCGAGGGAAAAGAAGCTGGTGGGCACTTAGGTACAGATAAATCATTACGAGAAATTTTACCTGATATCAAAAAAACAGTGAGTATTCCTGTTATTGGCGCCGGTGGTATAATTTTTGGCCGGGATATTGCTGAAGTAATGAAACTTGGAGCAGATGGCGTGCAAATGGGCACAAGATTTGCTGCGAGTGATGAGTCAAATGCCGCTCCCGCGTTAAAGGAGTTTTATCTTAAAGCTAAACCAGAAGATGTGGTCTTAATCAAGAGCCCGGTAGGATTACCAGGGCGTGCGATAAAAAACCCTTTTGCTGAGAAAATTCTTGAATGTACTGCTGCTGGACCTGAAACTTGTGGGGGCTGCCTAAAGCATTGCGCGCGGAACTTTTGCATAATCAGCGCACTTATTAGGGCTCAACAAGGTGATGTTGACACTGGGCTGGTATTTACCGGCGAGTATATTCATAAAATAGATGAAATACTACCTGTTAAAGAGATTTTTGCAAGACTTCTTAAAGAAGTTGAAGAAATAAACTAGTGAGGTGACCTTTTTGAAGAACCGAGTTGTAATTACAGGCCTGGGAGCCATTACACCTGTAGGTATTGGAGCAGCTGCATTTTGGCAGTCTTTGATTGCTGGAAAATCAGGTATTGACCGTATTACCCGTTTCGATCCCAGTGAATACACTACGCAGATTGCAGGGGAAGTAAAAGACTTTGACCCTACCCAATATATTGAGAAAAAAGAAGCTAAGCGGATGGATCGCTGCACTCAATTTGCTGTTGCAGCCGCTAAAATCGCATTTGAAGATGCCGGTATTGACTTTGAACAAGAAGACCGAAGTCGCATGGGTACGCTGATTGGCACTGGTGTTGGCGGCATGGATACACTTCATGACCAATATAAAACTTTATTTGATAAAGGTCCGGGGCGAATTAGCCCATTTTTCGTCCCGATGATGATTGCCAACATGACTGCAGGCCAAACCTCAATTACTTTTGGTTTGCAGGGACCTTGTAGTTGTGTAGTTACTGCTTGCGCATCGGGAACCAATGCGATTGGTGATGCCTTTAAAATTATCCAACGTGGTGATGCCGACGTTATGGTGGCAGGCGGAACGGAAGCGGCTGTATCACCGGCAGCTGTAGCTGGTTTCTGTGCAATGAAAGCGATGTCTACTCATAATGACGAACCCCAAAAAGCGTCCCGTCCCTTTGATGTTGGCCGTAGCGGTTTTGTTATGGGGGAAGGCGCAGGCCTACTTGTTATGGAAACACTTGACCATGCTGTAGCACGTGGCGCTAGAATTTATGCTGAGATTATTGGCTATGGTTCTAATGCGGATGCGTATCATATTACCGCACCGGCTCCAGAGGGGACTCAGGCGGCTAAATGTATGGCTATCGCACTTAAGGATGCTGGCATTGAGCCGAATGCAGTGGATTACATAAATGCACATGGAACATCGACCCCGCTTAACGACAAAAATGAAACATTGGCAATAAAATCATTGTTTGGTGAGCATGCCAAGAAACTTAAGGTTAGCTCAACAAAATCGATGACCGGCCATCTTTTGGGTGCATCTGGCGGTATTGAGGCAATTGCCATAGCACTTGCCGTTACTAATGATGTTATTCCACCAACGATTAACTTGGAGAATCCCGATCCTGAGTTGGACCTGGATTATGTACCGAATAAAGCACAGGAGCAAGTTGTTAATGTGGCGCTTTCGAACTCGTTTGGGTTTGGCGGCCATAATGCAACTATCCTGGTGAAAAAATACCAGGCGTAAGCGGCTTTTTATGAAACAAACTAAAGGAATGCTGGATGCTAATCGCCTACAGGCATTATCCGAGTTGTGCCAAACGCTAGAATTTGTATTCAGTGATTATAAATTACTGCACCAAGCCCTTATCCATACTTCATTTGCCAATGAAACCAAAGGCGCTAATATTAGGCATAATGAGCGTCTGGAATTTTTAGGCGATGCTGTTTTGGATTTGATTGTTAGCTCCTATTTATTTAGCCAGTGCCCACAATTGCCAGAAGGTGAGCTTACCAAAGCAAGGGCTCAAGTTGTATGTGAACATACATTGGCAAAACGGGCCTTGGAATTAGGATTAGGAGAATATCTTCTCTTAGGTAAGGGGGAAGCTCTGTCAGGTGGTCGAGAACGGATATCAATTCTTGCTGATGCGTTTGAAGCTGTTATTGGTGCTGTATATCTTGATGGGGGCTTTAGGAGCGCTGCTAAATATGTGTTAAATCAACTTAAGACAGAATTAGTCCTAGTCGAACACGGCGATTACTTAAAAGATTATAAAACATGGTTACAAGAAATAGTGCAAAAAAATAATGATAGTAAAATTGCCTATGAAGTTATAAATGAACGTGGCCCGGATCATGATAAATCTTTTGAAGTAGCTGTGCTAGTTAATGGTGAACGTATGGGTTCCGGTTGGGGTAAAAGCAAAAAAGAAGCCGAACAGCATGCGGCTAAGCAGGCGCTGGTAAAGCTTAGAACATTAACTCAATAACATAGATTTGGACGGCCATCGGCCGTCCATTTTATATAGGAGTATCCATGAAGCATTATATTATCCCTATGTTTATTCCTCACCTGGGTTGTTTACATCAGTGCATTTTTTGTAATCAGAAGAAGATAACTGGTTGCCAGACATCGGTTACGGCTAACCAGGTAAATACAATGATTCGTGAACGACTAAGTGCTATTAACCAAAAACGCTGGATTGAAGTGGCTTTTTATGGTGGTAGTTTTACTGCTTTGCCTGAAAGTGTTCAGAATGAATTGCTGGCCCCAGCCAGTAAGGCTTTGCGAAATGGCTTGATTCATGCTATTCGCATTTCCACAAGGCCTGATTGTATAAATCCAGATACCATCGCCAACCTGATTCGGCAAGGAGTAACTATTGTTGAGTTAGGAGTTCAGTCACTGGATAATCATGTACTTAGTACTGCCAGACGCGGACACGACAGCCAGTCTGTGACAGCGGCTGTAACGTTACTAAAGCAGTCTGGGATACATTGCGGTTTGCAGCTTATGCCAGGTTTACCAGGCGAAGATTGGATTAGCTTAATCAGGACTGTGCGTCAAGCGACTACGTTACGCCCGGAGTTTGTCCGTATTTATCCGGTCATAGTTATTGCTGATACCGCGCTTGCGGGGCTATATAGTCAGGGGAGTTACCAGGCGCTGTCTTTGAAACAGGCAGTGGTACGGTCAGCTTATATGAAACTGGTATTTGAACAGCAAGGTATTGAGGTTATTCGTACAGGACTGCAGGCTTCAGCGGAACTGGATAGCAAAACTAACGTTATAGCTGGGCCTTATCATCCTGCCTTCGGCGAACTGGTTGATTCATATATTTTTTACCTAATGATAGCCGCATTTATAGAACAAAACGGGGCAGTTTCAGAAGATGCACTAATTATTCGCCATCATCCACAGGATTGTTCTAAAGTCAGGGGCCAATACAATAATAATATTAATAAGCTTACCCATTCTTATAACATAACAAAGATCAGCCTCTATGCGGATTCGTCTGTGAAAAAAGGCTGCTTATTGTTTGAAAATCATGGTCAAGTAGTTTTATTTAACAAAAATTTGATAAATAATATTTAAAAATCATGTAAAAGAAGGAATTTTTAGGAAATACGCAGAATACCTTTACAGTATAGGCCCTGAATTCAAAGGAGGAGAGCGAAAAATGGAAGTGCTGAAAGTATCTTCACAATCAAATCCCAAATCCGTAGCAGGCGCTCTGGCAGCAGTTTTGCGGGAAAAAGGAACCGCAGAAGTGCAGGCAGTAGGTGCAGGGGCGGTTAATCAGGCTATTAAGGCTATTGCGATTTCACGTGGTTTTGTCGCTCCCAATGGCATTGATTTGGTTGCCATACCCGCCTTCGCGGAAATTATGATTGACGGGGAAGAACGTACCGCAATTAAATTTATTGTTGAGCCCCGGTAGTACCATGTAATTTAATGTGAAGAAGCCTGTTTGCAAAATGCGGCAGGCTTTTTTAATTACTTGTATTACCCTACTGCTCGTGGTAAAATTTTGATTGACCTAAATAACAGGTAAGGGTGATTATTGTGCTATTGCGCAAACTTGAGGCATATGGCTTTAAATCGTTCGCCGAAAAAACTGAGTTGGAGTTTGGGCGTGGAATTACAGCCATTGTAGGCCCGAACGGCAGTGGTAAAAGCAATATTTCTGATGCAATTCGTTGGGCGCTAGGTGAGCAGAGTTTGCGTACTTTGCGGGGCACCAAAATGGAAGATGTTATCTTTGCTGGCAGCGCAAACCGCAGGCCATTAGGAGTAGCTGAGGTGTCCTTGGTCTTTGATAATAGTGATGGGAAATTGTCACTAGACTTTAATGAGGTTATCATTACCAGACGTGTATTTAGATCAGGAGATAGCGAGTATTATATTAATAAGACTGCCTGCAGATTAAAGGATATCCATGAAATGCTGGCTGATACAGGATTAGGCCGCGAATCAATGACTGTAATTGGTCAGAATAAAGTGGATGAGATATTGAGCAGCAAGCCTGAGGAGCGTCGTTTATTATTTGAAGAAGCCGCGGGAATAACTAAATATAAACAACGTAAACGCGATGCATTACGTAAACTTGAGGATGCGGAACAAAATCTTACCAGGGTACAGGATATTATTTCAGAACTAGAAACGCAGCTTGAACCTTTAAAAGAAAGCGCCGCTCGGACTGTCACTTTCAATACATTAAATGCTGAACTAACAGCCTGTCAGGCGACCTTGTTTTTGGAACGATTAGAAAAAGCGGAAAAGTTGGTTGAAAGTGCTAAGCTTGAGCAGACAAATTTGACCGATCGGAGTATTGCCGTTGCTACCCGGCTAATTTCAGCTGATAATGAAAAAGAGTCAGTAACAATAAAGATTGCTCAAGCTGAGGAGCAGCTTGCTTTTAGTGACAAGGAAATAACCGAAATGAACACCGAAAGTGAGCGTATCGACAGCCGCAGAGGAATATTGACAGAACGAATTGAGCAGGCATATAAGGCTGAAGCAAGGCTTAATGGTGAGGTTGATCGACTAACAAACGAACATGTGGCAGTAGAATCGAAGCTTGTTGATTTGCAAAACGTACTGGCTGTCAAACAGCAACAAATTATTATTATTCAAGGATTGGTAGATGAGAAGAATCGCTATAATGATGAGCTGCTTAACAGTATTAAGCAAATGGAAAATCAACTGGAAGATGGTCAGGAACAGACATTCGATCATTTGCAACAGGTTGTTAATGCGCGAAATTCGTTACGCATGTTTGAACGCGATTCCATCGCGTTGATAGGAAAGCAGGATATTCTTGGTAAAGAATATACCGATTATTTAAAACAACAGACTGAATTTAGCAGTAAGGAAATTCAACTGCAAAATGAGCTTGAAAATCTGGTAACTCAACGCAAAGAACTGCAAAACCAGACTGTGCTTCTACTCCGAGATACGAATCAACTGGAAAATCAGCTTGCTACTGTAACCGAGCAGGAGCGGCAAATTGCTGGTACTATTCAGGAGAAGTCATCCAGGTTAACTGTTTTGACAAGTATGCAGTATGAGTTAGAAGGATTTGGCCGGGCTATTAAAGGCATACTAAAGAGTCAGTATGCGTGGCGCAGTGGTATTTGCGGTGCAATTGCTCAGCTATTCAGTGTTCCTGATAAATATGTCAATGCAATTGAAGTAGCGCTAGGCGGCGCTCAACAGCATATTGTTACTGATACGGACCAGACCGCTAAACAGGCAATTACTCTTTTAAAAACACAAAATTTGGGCAGGGCAACGTTTTTACCTTTAAACACAATTAGAATAACGAAACCCAGAGATACGGAACTATTGGCTGCTAGTCAGCCAGGTGCGCTAGGTTTTGCTGCTGAGGTAGTTAGCACTGACGAACGATATAAGCCAGTAGCTAACTATCTGCTGGGACGGGTAATTATTGCCCAAACTATTAATATAGCTCTAGAAATTGCTCGTAATAGTGGTTTTTCCGTGAGAATTGTAACTTTGGATGGTGAACTAGTGAATCCCGGAGGGTCATTGACGGGCGGCAGTAGGGGAAGAAAAGAAGCTAGCTTTATCGCTAGAACCAATGAAATTGATACACTTAAACACATTGTAGATAGTCTAAGCGAAAAACGGAACTATTTTCAGCAGGAAAAAACCGTTAGTAGTGCTGCGCTGGCTGAAGTTAACTCTCAGCTTGGCTGCGTTGAAGCAAGACTAAAAGAAATAGAATTTCGTCAAGCAGAACTGGCAATTCATATTGATAGAAATCGTGTCGATGCAAAAAAATGTGAGTTGGCACTTAAAACAATAAGCAGCGAGATAAGCGAGTGTCAGCAACAGGCTGCTGAGTATCAGGATAAAATAGTGCAAAGTAAGTCAGCGCTTGTTCTGCTTGAAAACAAGGAAATTAGCCATAAGTCGAAAGTTATTGATTGGCAAAACCAAATTAAATCAATGAAAAGCGAACAACTGGTACTGAGTGAAGAGTTAACTGATACAAAAATTAAATTGAGCGCGTCCAACCAAGAGATAGCAGTTACTAGTTCAGCCTGTCAACAGTACAAAGATACGTTATTATCACTAGCTACGCAATTATCACGTCTGCAAAATGAGAAAGTGCAAATTCAAACTGAGGCCGGGAAGGCTCAAAACGAACTGGTCTCATTGGTAGAAAGCAAGGAAAAGCTGCAGGGCGATATACGTCAGTTAAATGAGGCGCGCCAGGCACAGTATGCCGCCAAGCTGGAGTTATTGTCAGGTATGCAAAAAATAGATAAAGAAAGTAAAGATTTACGTCGCCAAAGCAATGAATTGCAAGCACGGCTTCATGAGATAGAGTTACTTATTACTAAATATGGTTATGAAGCAGCTAATTGCCGTGAACAGCTTACCGGACAGCTTGGTTTGACTATTGAGGCGGCTTGTGATCTAAAGAAACCAAATAGTATTGATGAGTTGTTGAAAGAAATAGCCCATTTGGAAAGTCAAATTGCAGCCCTGGGGCTTGTTAATCCGGCGGCTATTGATGAATATAATAAGGTGCAAGAAAGATACTCCTTTTTACAAGAGCAGACAGGCGATTTACTGCGAGCTAAAGAGTATCTGACATCAATAATTAGCGATATTGATACAACTATGTCAAGACAATTTAACAAGGCATTTAAGGCCATTAGCCAATCTTTTGGTGACGTATTTGTCCGCTTGTTTGGTGGCGGACGAGCCGAACTTGTGCTTATTGATCCAGGTAATATTCTCAGTACAGGTATAGATATTATTGTACAACCGCCAGGAAAGAAGATGCAGAACCTGGCACTTTTGTCAGGGGGTGAGCGAGCGCTTACGGTAATTGCGCTTTTATTTGCTATTTTAACGGTTCGCCCAGCACCATTTTGTGTGGTTGATGAAATTGACGCAGCACTAGATGAGGCTAATGTAGAGCGGTTCAGCGAATTTTTACGAGACTATGCCCAAAGCACACAATTTATTGTTGTTACCCATCGCAAGGGAACTATGGAATCAGCTAGTGTGTTACATGGTGTAACTATGGAAGAATCAGGGATATCACGATTAGTTTCGGTGAAATTCATGGACAAAGCGGGATAAACTATACTATCAATTTGGGGGAAATAACAATGGGCTTTTTTGATAAATTGAAAGCAGGATTGGAAAAAACCAGGAAAAGTTTTACTGAAAAAATAGAGCAGCTGGTTATCGGCTATGCGACTATTGAAGACGAGTTGCTGGATGATTTAGAAGCTGTGCTGCTTTCGGCAGATGTCGGTGTGCCAACTACCACTAAACTAATGACGGAAATTCGCAGTGGAATTAAAAGTAAACAGATTAATTCTCCTGATGATCTAAAGCCATTTTTACAAGAAAAAATTAATACTATGCTGCTTAGCAAGCACTACGCTGAAGCAACTCAGTATGCCCCTCCTGTTGTTATGCTGATTGTTGGTGTAAATGGAGTTGGGAAAACAACGACTATTGGCAAGTTAGCAAACTATTATCATGAAGCCGGAAAAAGAGTGCTTATTGCTGCCGCCGACACTTTTAGGGCTGCGGCCATTGATCAGCTCGAAATTTGGGGTCAGCGGACCGGTAGTGAAATTATTAAGCATGCAGAAGGCTCAGACCCGGCAGCAGTGGCTTTTGATGCTGTTCAGGCCGCTAAAGCTCGGAAAGTGGATATTGTAATAATTGATACTGCCGGACGTTTGCACACCAAAGCAAATTTAATGGAAGAACTGAAGAAAATCAATAGAGTGATAGCAAAAGAGGTACCGGCGGCCCCGCACGAAACCTTACTTATACTAGATGCTACCACTGGACAAAATGCAATCAACCAGGCCAAGCTGTTCGGTGAAGCAGTTGCTCTTACAGGTGTAGTACTAACTAAATTAGATGGTACCGCTAAAGGGGGGGTAGTAATTGCAATTAATAATGAACTTAGTCTGCCAGTCAAATGGATAGGCGTGGGTGAAGGGGTCAATGATCTAAGGCCGTTTGATGCTGCTGAATTTGCCGCTGCTTTATTTGCTGACAAGTAATTTTACTTGACACACTTTCCCCTTTTTGATATAATCTGCGGTGTAAAGGATTTTTACTTGCCAGGTAAGCAGGTGACTATATGGATCGCATGTTAAATAAAGTCTTACGAGTAGGACAGTTGTACGATTTTTACAATGCACTTTTAACGGAAAAACAGCGTGACTGTCTTAATATGCATTATCTGCAAGACTTATCACTGGCAGAAATCGCTGAAGAATTCAGTGTAACAAGGCAAGCGGTACATGATATCTTGAGGCGGGCTGAACAAACCTTGGAAGAATATGAAGGAAAGCTTGGTTTGGCTGCTCGTTACAGTCAGGAACGCAAGTTGCTGGTTAACGTTGTTGATAGTTTGCAACAACTGCCTGATCATGTAAGAACATTGCCTGAATTAAATCAAGCAATAATTACGTTAAATTCTTTGCTAGAAGACACCCGGGAGGTGTGACATATATATGGTCTTTGAAAGTTTGGCTGACAAACTTCAGCAGACTTTTAAGAAGCTGCGCGGAAAAGGAAAATTATCAGAAAGTGATGTTGCAGAGGCTCTTAAAGAGGTGCGGATGGCCCTCTTGGAAGCTGATGTAAACTTTAAAGTAGTAAAAGATTTAGTAGCTAAAATTAAAGAGCGGGCAATTGGCCAGGAAGTGCTGGAAAGTTTGACACCTGCTCAACATGTGATAAAGATTGTAAATGAAGAGTTAACCAATCTTATGGGAGGAACCCAAAGTCGTATTGCTATTGCATCACGGCCGCCGACAGTTATTATGCTTGTTGGTTTACAAGGCGCAGGCAAGACGACAACCGCCGGAAAACTGGCCCATCTTCTAAAACGTCAGGGCAAGCAACCACTTATGGTAGCTGCTGACGTCTATCGCCCAGCCGCCATAAAACAGTTGGAAGTATTAGGCGAACAACTTGAGATTCCCGTGTTTACTATGGGGCAGGATAATCCAGTCAACATTGCCAAAAAGGCTGTTGATCAGGCATTGATGATGGCGCGTGATATAGTAATTATTGATACTGCAGGTCGCCTGCATATTAATGAAGACCTCATGAATGAACTCAAATCCATTAAGCAAACAGTTAAGCCCCACGAAATACTGCTGGTAGTTGACGCTATGACTGGTCAGGACGCAGTTAATGTTGCAGAATCCTTCAATAATGACTTGGGACTTGATGGCATTATCCTGACTAAGCTGGATGGTGATGCTCGTGGTGGTGCGGCTCTCTCAATCAAAGCCGTTACTGGTCTGCCAATCAAGTTTGCAGGTATGGGCGAAAAGCTTGATGCCTTGGAAGCATTTCATCCTGATCGTATGGCCTCGCGAATTTTGGGTATGGGTGATGTTCTCAGCCTCATTGAAAAGGCTGAATCAGCCATTAGCTTGGAAAAAGCACAGGAAATGCAAAAGAAGCTTCGTAAAGAAGACTTTACCTTAGATGATTTCTTGGAGCAAATCGAACAAGTTCGTAAATTGGGACCACTTGATCAAATCTTGGGTATGCTCCCTGGCATGGGTAAGCTAAAAGGACTGCAAGGATTGGATATTGATAATAAAGAAGTTAAGCATATCATCGCTATTATTCGTTCTATGACGTCCAAGGAACGTCGTGATCCAGCCGTTATTAATGGCAGTCGTCGCAAGCGTATTGCTCTTGGCAGCGGTACAAGAGTTCAGGATGTCAATCGATTGCTAAAGCAATTTGGTGAGGCCAAAAAGATGATGAAACGTTTAAAAGATATGCAAAAAAGTGGCAAAAAATCAAATTTTAAGCTTCCCTTTATGAATTGATTTTTCTTAAAATAAAGGTGTATATTCTGTGAAGGAGGTGAATTATAATGGCAGTTAAAATTCGTTTAAAGCGTATGGGCGCCAAAAAACGTCCTTTCTATCGTGTAGTAGTATCTGATTCTCGTTCACCGCGAGATGGTAGATTTATTGAAAATCTGGGTCATTACGACTCGACTACTGAACCAGCAGTTATCAAGATTGACGAAGAAAAAGCCATCGCATGGTTGCAAAAAGGTGCTCAACCTACTGATACTGTTAAAAACCTGTTAAGCCAAACTGGCATCCTGAAAAAATGGGATGAAGTAAAGCGCTCTAAGAAAGAAGCATAGAAACGAGGCGTGATAACTACATGAAAGAATTAGTCGAAGTTATCGCCAAAGCATTAGTGAAAAACCCGGAACAAGTCAATGTTAACGAAACAAATGATAATGCGGGTACAGTCTATGAGCTGCATGTGGCCCCTGAAGATATGGGAAAGATAATTGGTAAGCAGGGACGTATTGCCAAAGCTATTCGCACTGTGGTTAAAGCTGCTGCCACCCGGGAAAACAAACGAGTAATGGTGGAAATACAATAAGTAAACTGTTAATCTGATGACCGAAGAGGTGGAGCAAATGGCTAGTATCGAAAACTTGACAATTAAGTGTCCGGTGACCATTAAAGCAAAAGTAACTGAAGAGCTTAAAGCAAACTTGGCTGCTGAAATTCAAGAAGCTATTAAAAAAGCGGATTTAGAACTTCAGCAAATTGATTTTCATGCTAAACGTATGATGAGTGAACAGGCAAAACAAGATGCTCAAGGTCTGGTTGCGCTCCGCCAGCAGATTGATGCTGAGCGGCAGAAACGTCTTGAGTTTAAAAACCATATGTTGGACAAGTTGAAAGAAACAGCCCAATTGGAAATCGGTGCGGAAATAGTTCAGGGTACTATGGATCGAGTCGTTACCATAAATGTTGGCGATGATCTTCATAAACTGATGGCAACTGAAATTTTGCTGGAAGACGGCAAAATCGTTGCTTTCCGTAGCTAATATGTCTAAACCCGATTTGATTACCATCGGTAAAATTGTTGCCCCGCACGGTGTGCGGGGTGACGTTCGTATAGTACCGCTTACAGATTTCCCTGACCGATTTGATGATCTTAAAGAAGTGTTTGTTGATGATGTTGGTCAGCTTAAACTAGAGTCGGCCAGACAGCACAAAAAGTTTATTTTACTAAAATTTGCCGAAGTTGATTCTATCAATGATGTCGAACGCTTGCGTGGCAAACTGATTAAAATCGGACGCGAAGATGTAGTTAAACTGCCTGAAGGCCAATATTATATTTTTGATATTATTGGTCTCAATGTATTTACCGAAGAAGGCAATTTGCTAGGACCGATAATTGATGTGCTCCAACCAGGCAGTAATGATGTGTATGTTGTTAAGCAGCAAGACCAGAGTGAACTACTAATCCCGGCCATTAAAGAAGTTGTTAAGAAAATTGATATTCCAGGTAAGCAGATGGTGGTAAAATTGCAGGAAGAAATGGACTAAACAGAGGACAGTTATGCGTATTGACATTCTTTCACTATTTCCCGAGATGTTTACAGGTCCGCTAGGTCATAGCATTCTAAAACGGGCGCAGGACAGTGGTCTTATCTCTGTTCATGTAACCAATCCCCGGGATTTTACTTATGACAAACATCATATTGTAGATGATGCTCCATTTGGTGGTGGGGCGGGTATGGTTATGAAGCCTGATCCAATATTCCGTGCAGTGGAGAGCGTAGTAAATGCCAGTAGTGCTTTACGTAAGCGCATAATTCTTATGTGCCCAGGCGGACAGCCATTTGACCAGGCGAAAGCCCGGGAACTTGCCGGGTATGAACAGCTGATATTTCTTTGCGGTCACTATGAAGGTATTGATGCCAGGATTCGTGAACATGTGGTTGATGAAGCAATTTCCATTGGCGATTATGTACTAACAGGTGGCGAATTACCTGCTATGGTAATTACTGATGCCGTGGCTCGCATGATCCCAGGGGTTCTTGGCGCTGACGATAGTGCGCAGCACGATTCTTTTTATAATGGCTTGCTGGAATATCCGCACTATACACGCCCGCGTGAATTTAACGGTTGGGAAGTACCGGAAATACTGCTGTCGGGAGATCATGCAAAAATTGAAAAATGGCGACGTAAAGAAGCGCTGCGAGCAACCTTGCAGCGGCGACCAGATTTAATGGATAACGTGGAGCTAAGTCCTCTTGATAATAAACTTTTGCAGGAAATAAAGTCTGAACAGGCGGGAGGCTGAGTATGGCAATGCCTGTATATTTAGGTTTGGTACATTATCCGATATATAATAAAAATAATGAGATAGTTACGACTGCTATTACTAATTTTGATATCCATGATATTGCACGAACGGCTCGAACCTATGATGTGCTAAAATATTTTATTATCCACCCCCTTGAGGCTCAAAAGGCATTAGCTGAAGAAATTATTAGTTATTGGCAAGAGGGGTATGGAGGAGAATATAATCCTGACCGTAAAGAAGCGCTAAGTATAGTGGAGGTTATTCCTGATATTGCTGCGGCAGTTGCTTATATTACAGCAAAGGAAGGAATGCCGCCCATAATTGTTACTACTGATGCCCGTAAATATGAAAATACTGTGTCATATGCTAGACTTCGCCACCAACTTAGTGATACTGATAGACCGTGCTTACTTTTGTTTGGTACTGGCTGGGGCTTGGAAAATTCAGTAATGAAGCAGTTTGATTATATACTTGAGCCTATTTATGGACCAGGAAACTATAATCATTTGCCTGTTCGGGCAGCAGTAGCGATCATTCTTGACCGCCTGTTAGGTGAATACTGGTGGAAAAACACGCAAAATACAGCATTTTAATTTGAGTTGCTGGTTAATATATGATATAATACTTTTTGTGTAATACGGATGGTCCTCTGCCTATGGTACGAACGTCTGATATAAGGAGGAAAATCAAGTGAATATTATTGAAATTTTAGAACAAGAGCAATTGCGCCAGGACATCCCATCCTTTAAGCCAGGTGACACCGTACGTGTACATGTAAAAGTTGTTGAAGGTACTCGTGAACGTATTCAGGTTTTTGAAGGCGTGGTTATTAACCGTCAAGGCTGTGGCGTACGTGAAACCTTCATTGTAAGACGCATTTCCTATAATGTTGGTGTAGAGCGTACTTTCCCAGTACATTCTCCTCGTATTGAAAAAATCGAAGTAATGCGTCGCGGTATTGTTCGCAGAGCGAAGTTATACTATCTGCGTAATCTTACTGGTAAAGCTGCACGTATCAAAGAAAAACGCTAAATCGATGTGTTAGGGACTGATTTCAGTCCCTTTTCTTAATTTCCCGACTAAAATTTGGTTTTTAGGTCTCCACAAAGTGACAGTGATCATACCTGTTTCGAAGGAGGAACGCTGTGAGTAATACGAATCTGGGTGAGGAAATAAAAGACTGGGTAATATCTATTCTCATAGCCATAGTTCTGGCGTTTTTTATCCGGTATTTTATTGTAGAACTATATATGGTCGAAGGACCGTCGATGCGGCCAACGCTGGTAAATGGCGAACGTCTTGTTGTCAATAAATTTATTTATCGGTTTAAGACACCCGAAAGGGGCGAAGTACTGGTATTTCGTTATCCCCGCGATCCCAGCCGCGATTTTATTAAGCGGGTAATAGCTGTACCTGGAGATACTGTCGAGATAAAAGATGGCAGAGTCTTTCTTAATGGGCAACTTTTAAATGAACCATACATATTAGAACGTATCAAAGGATCTTATCCAGCAGTAACTGTTCCTGACGGTCATATTTATGTAATGGGCGATAATCGCAATAATTCTGAAGACAGTCGGTTTAAAGATGTCGGCTTTGTACCACTAGAGCTCATAAAGGGGAAGGCAGTTACTGTTTTTTGGCCAATTGACCACATAAAAACATTGCCATAACTATACACTAGCGGTAATAGTATCTGTTTTTTTAGTAAGGAGTGTAAGTCAATGCACATTCACTGGTTTCCCGGTCATATGACCAAAGCGCAACGTATGATTCGCGAACAATTAAAACTGATTGATGTAGTAATTGAACTATTAGATGCCCGTATTCCTTTGAGTAGTGCGAATCCTATGATTGCGGAACTTGTTGAGGGTAAACCCAAGGTGGTGGCATTAAATAAAGCAGACCTTGCGGATTCAGCGCGAACAGCCGAGTGGGTTAGTTATTTTCGTAATATGGGTTTTGCAACCGCTATTCTTGATTCTGCCAGTGGTAAAGGCACCAAAGAATTGGTGAACAAGGTTGAAAAAGAGGCTAGTGAAAAAATTGCAAAACTAACAGCCAAAGGAATAAAGGGTCGTGCTGTGCGGGCTATGATTTTAGGTATCCCCAATGTAGGTAAATCTTCACTTATCAATCGACTGATAGGTACAGCAACAGCCAAGACTGGGGATAAACCAGGTGTGACACGGGGGCAGCAATGGCTAACTGTGGGTAAAAATCTTGAGTTACTAGACACCCCGGGCGTATTGTGGCCCAGGATGGATGATCAGGAAGTTGCCTTCAAATTAGCTGTAACTGGTGCAATTAAAGATGATATATACGATATGGAGAAAGTTATCCTAAACTTGCTGGAAATACTTACTGCCCAATATAGTGATCGCCTGTGCGAACGTTATAAACTAACCCCAGACCAGCTATCTGAAGACACAATGGAGCTGCTTTCCTTAATTGGCGCTAAACGGGGCTGCTTACGAAGTGGCGGCATCGTAGACTGCGAAAAGGTAAGAAGGATTATCCTTACTGATTTTCGTTCAGGTAAGCTTGGAAAATTTACGCTAGATATCCCGAACAACTAAGGAATATTGTAGATGAGAGATATGCTAATAATATAATAGTGATGTAAAACAAAAGTGGACTGGTTAACAATTGTTAGCCAGTCCACCTTTTCCTTTAAAAACAGGAAGGATTTGAAGTATTTATCCAGAATAGTTAAAACATCTGAATTTGGAGGTAGGTTACCCTTGGACACAGCGCAGATGACAGTGGCGCAGATTACTGCGTTATTATTAGAGCAAGAAATTTCGTTACAGACTATAAATAGACTTAAAATGGATGAGCGTATTTCGGTAAAACGTCTTATTGGTAAATGGGAGGTCAGCCTCCAGAAGACTCAGCGCGAACGTGAGCGGATTGCGGCTTTATATGAATACGAACGCCAGCTAAATTATGAAGGCTATAGCTTGGTGGCTGGAGTCGATGAAGCTGGCAGGGGACCGTTGGCAGGTCCGGTAATGGTTGCTGCTGTTATCTTACCACCAGAGTGTTATTTGCCAGGTTTAAATGATTCCAAAAAATTAACAGCGTCTCAGCGTGAAAGTCTGTACAAAGAAATAAAAAATGCAGCTATCGCGGTAAATCGATGTGCAGTGAGTGCTGAAATCATTGATGAGATTAATATTTATCGAGCTACGGTCGGTGGAATGTATAGCGTCATTGCTGGTTTATCATCGGCCCCGCAGGCTGTCTTAATTGATGCGGTACCACTGCCTCATTTGGTTATGCCGTCTAAATCAATTATCAGTGGCGATCAGGTTAGTGCTTCTATTGCGGCAGCATCTATTATTGCCAAAGTAGAACGGGATCATATCATGCAAGAACTCGACTGCCAGTATCCTATGTATGGGTTTAGTCGCCATAAAGGATATGGTACCCAAGAACATATGGAAGCGCTTGCAAAATACGGACCGTGTCCGTATCATCGCCAAAGCTTTGCTCCGGTTAAGGCTGCTGCGATTGCTACTGGTTGTGCAGGATAACTGTTTTGCTACTGAGGAGATGATGCTATGCCGGATATAGAACGTGATAAACTACCTAAAGCAGTTGCTATCAAATATAATGAGCGTGATGGTATTGCACCTAAAGTTGTAGCTAAAGGAACAGGTGTTGTTGCTGGTAAAATTATGCATACAGCAAAGGAGCATGGAGTTCCCATATATCAGAATAAAACTTTAACAGGTATGCTGATGGCTGTTGAACTAGACAGAGAAATACCTCCTGAATTATATCAAGCGGTGGCTGAAGTTTTAGCTTATATTTATCGTTTGGATCAGCGGTTAGGTAACAGGCAGTTCTAATGTTATGGAGGAGAAAATGAACCATATTGCGACTGGCGATAAAGGTGAACAGTCTGCTGCTAATTATCTAAGTACACTTGGATATACCATTATTACTACTAAATACCGTGCTAAGACTGGCGAAATAGATATTATTGCTAAAGATAAAGACTGTCTAGTCTTTGTTGAAGTAAAGACCAGACGATCGACAGTTTATGGGTATCCGGCAGAAGCCGTGAATTTTAAAAAACAGCAGAAAATAATTAATACTGCACTGTGTTTTCTAAATCAGCGAGGAATTACCGATAGTGCTTGTAGGTTTGATATTTTGGAAGTATATCTGGTAAGGGATTCAATTAAATGTAATCACATAATAAATGCATTTGGTGGCTGAATAATGGCGACAGGAGGTAGAAAGGCGAAATATTGGCCTTATTGCTGTAACCCACAACAAGGCCTTGAGAGACCATATCGCCACCCGTAGGTGATGTTTGGAAACAAGGGGACATGATTTGTACTGCCTAAACATAGGATGATGCAAATATCTATTCTAGTCAAGGCTAAGAAGATAACAATAGCGTAAAAATAGAACCAGAACTCCTGCCAAATACTTGAGGATTTGGCAGGAGTTCTATGCGTCTTCAGGGAAATAAGACTAAAATTTTATAATATATAGTGATCCCAAGAACTGTCGCCTGACTTATCATGCGCGAAGGAGCAGGCTGGCAATTTTGATTCCGTGAAACAGAATAAATAGTAATATAAACATAGAGGTTAAGCCACATGTGTATTAAATGCGCAAGAATTGTAGAGTTTAAAAGCGGAACACTTCAATCTATAGTGTTTGTTAATCTATAGCGAGTATTGTATTTTTAAAAGAAAGGATAATGGGAATTTTACGATTTTCATTATACAGGGTGTTATTTATGGGATTATTATCTAAACTATTTACCAAGAAAAGTCCTCCTACCCTGCGCGAACAGGAATTGGAACGACAATTTATTCCAATAATCATGAAAGATATTGAAACCAAAGAGCAAGCACAAATGATATTCCAGAGATTACTGAAAGAAGTCAAAGAAAACATGATATCTGAATCTAATTTATCATCCAATATGGGGGATTATCTTTTAAAGACTGAAAAAAATAATACTCGCATGAATGAGATGCTTGAAAAACGCCGCCTATTCGGTGTTTCTGATGAAGAAATCCGAGAATGGTGGAATAAGGATGAACTGGAAAGAGGTTTAATTAAAAAGTTTAGTGAATTCCAGCGAATGGCGATTTATGCTATGTTAAAAAATCAAGGCATGTCCGCTAAAGAAGCGAGAGAAAAAGTCAAGATGTGCTTTCCTACTTATGGGGAAAAAGATCTCAGTCTCCACCTTCCCTATGAAATAAAAGAAAAAGTCGATAATTATATTTATGGTTTATTATCGAATCCTCAAACTGCTGTTGCAGCTCGACAGCAGTTTGAGGCCGCTGGTTCAGTCAATGATTTTATCGTAGAGAAGATAGAACAAGGGATTCTTTAGAATCGACCCATTCGATTACATAGTAGAAAAGAGAACTAATGGGATAATAAAAGATATTAGAAATTATGGTAGGTGAAAAATGAAAATTGGTGCACGCGTTATTAAAACAGGTATAGCTGTTGCAATTACAATGTTTTTATGCAAGTATCTTGCTTTGGAACCAGCCTTCTTTGGTGCTGTTTCTGCCGTGATAAATATGCAGCCATCAATATTTTTGACAGTAAGGGCAGCAAGGGATCAGATTTTGGTCCATATACTAGGTGTTATGGCAGGGTTCTTTTTTGGTTATTTCCTCGGTGTTAATCCGTTATCAGCAGGGTTAATAGTTGTTTTGCTTATACCAATATATATAAAGTTAAAACTACATAGTGGCATGACCATGGGTATAGTTGCTGCTCTTTTTGTTTTAAGTGCTAGCACAGAAGAGTTTTTATTTCATGCCCTTGCTAGAACAGGAGTAATTTTTGTCGGTCTTGGTTCGGCTATGCTTATCAACGTATTGTTATGGCCGCCAAAGTATACCAAATTGCTTAAAGAGAAACTATTGGAAAGCAACGAGGCGTCAGTTCTTTATTTTTGCCGGGCGATACAGGATTATGTTGGCCTTGACAGCGGTGGGCTTCATATAGATACAGAACAACGTAAGCGAGTTAACAAACTAAATAAGGAAGCACGAACGCTGTTTGATATGCTTAGTAGAGAGCGCCAAGTGATTGCTGAAGCAGAACCCAGAGAGTGGATTTTATTGGCTCAAAAACTAATTGATTACAACGAATCAATTACTAAAAAGGGTGACCGGATCTTTGATCTTTTGCCTACACGATTGGAACGAAGAATTAAATCTGGTAGTCCACCTATAAGTGAGGAATTTAGAGCTATTTTGCAAATATTAGAAAGCGGTTGCACAATAGTTATTCGTGTCAACGGAAAAATTAGGTCTGTCATTGTTGATGGCGATACCGCTATTCCGGAAGAAATCAGTGAAGAGTATTGGGAACGTCTGACTAAAGCAATTGAGCAATGGCAACCCAAACTTTCAGGCAGCTATTATTTACACGGGTTACTTGAAGTGGCAGTAACGGCAAATGAAATTAAGTGGGCTACGCGGCAAGCCAAGATATTACTTCAGGAAAGCGTGGAAACTAAGTGATGGAGTAGCTTATCTACTATGGAGGTAGGGAGTGTAAAATTAAGTGTGTAAGTTCGGAAGAACTTATGCATTTAATTCCCCGTACCGTACTCGAAGTCCTGCGTCAGCCGCTTGAAGATGGCGAGGTAACTATTTCACGAGTTAACGCTACCTTATCCTATCCTGCGAAACTCATGCTTATTGCCGCATTAAATCCATGTCCGTGTGTAGAACATCCTGTGTAAACATATAATGAACTGTTACTGATGCCTGAGGATTTCCGTCCTGAGGTTTTTCTGTTTCTATAACCACTTTTCTGACCATTGACTTCACAATATCACGCTTAACCTCATAGGGTGGCTCAGTATCTCCGAGACGGCACCGTAAGTCAATCAAAAGTTGTTCAGCAGTATCGTGTTGCACGGAAATATTTGTCTCATCTTCAATAAGCTTGGACAGTTCTTTCACTCGCATATCAAGAGCTAGATTCTCAGTCGCAATCTTCGCCAGTTGCTGCTCTAAGTCTCGGGCATCAATTAGCTTTTTACGGTACAGGTCGATGACACTTTGCTTCTCGGCGTCCTTACTGGCAATGGTGTCTACCACTAGCCTTTTCTCTGATTCAAGAGAATCCTTCTTTGACTTGATTTCCTGCATGCTGCTATCCAATGTTGCCAACGCTTCACCTGGAGACATGATGAAGTTTACGCAGTCCTGCCAGACCATGCTATCAAGCCATTCAGCCGGTACATTTTTCGCTGGACATTTACCTTGGAATTTACCCCTATAGGTTGTCTTACCATTGCATATGTAAAAAGTCTTGCCTGAAACATTGGCTGTGCCGCTGAAGTTCAATCCGCAGCAACTGCATTTTACCAGACTACGCAATAGGTAATGATGTTTGGCATAGCGAGTAGCTTCTAGTCTGTTATCTTTTAGCACTTGCTGAGCCTGGTTCCACGTTTCGCCTGAGACAATAGCGGGTACTTCACGGGTAATGATCTCACGAGCCTTTTTAGAGTGTTTTCCATAGTGGTGGATGCCCATGTATGTACTGTTTACTATCATGTTCCTGATGCGCCCCGGATTCCACTTTCCCGAGGTATTTTCTTTTCTCTTCCCCTTTGTAAGTTGTCGACCATGGATGACGTAGGAGGTAGGAATAGCAAGAGCATTAAGATAGTCAGCAACTTTGATTGTAGACATTTTTTGCTCAGTCAGAAGCTGATACATTAAGCGAATCACACCAGCCTCAGACATATCAAAGCCGGGGATTAAATTCTCATTGACTTCAAGGTAACCGTCTTCATTGACATAGTAACCGTAAGGTGTTATGCCACCTAGCCATTTGCCTTCCCGAGCCCAGCGTTGGGCGCCTAGCCACAGACGTTCAAGAGTTGTTGTTCTATCTAAATCTGCGACACCAGCCAGGATTGTTAGTGCAAATCGGCCAGCAGGAGAGGAAGTATCAAATGGCTCTGTCATGGAACGGATTTGAACGCCATATTGCTCTAAATCATAGATGGCGTTGAGTATTACGCGTGCAGTACGGCCAAGGCGGTCAAGTTTGTACACAAGCACAGTTTTGATTTTGCCAGCTTTAGCATCTTCAATTAGGCGTCCACCTTCTGGCCGTTCGGGTAGAGGAATAGTACCGCTGACACCGTCATCTTTGTATATTTCATGAAGCGGTATTTCGTGAAGGTCGCAATATTTTGTTCCAAATTGGATTTGTGTTTCGATAGTGCCCCGGTCTGCCTGATCATCTGTTGATACCCGGGCAAGCAATACTGTCGGCATGAGAACACCTCCTAAGAATAGGATAGTGCAAACATTTGTTCTGGTCAAGGGATAAATTGGTAAGAAGGCAGGATTATATTCTTTTATGTTAAATAATACATATTATAGGATTGGACAAGATAATCCTCTTTGTTATATATGGTGCTATTCCATTTAGATAATAAAGATAATTTGTCTTTAACAAAATTTAAAATTGATGCCTTCGGAAGGGGGAGGAGTATAATGATAAAATCCATATCTTTTAAAAACTACAAAGCATTTAAAGAGTTATCTAATTTAAATTTTAAACCTATTACTATTTTATGTGGTACTAATAGCTGTGGTAAAAGCTCGATTATGCAAAGTTTGCTTTTGTTGAAACAAACAATGGAAAGCCAAAGTCCTAATCAATTTCTTTTACTTAATGGAAGATTTGTCCATTTGGGATCTTTTGATAATATTATTTATAGAAAAGATCCAAATAATCAGCTTGAATTTTCTTTTTCTTTTTCTATAAGCAGAGAAGAAACTAAAGGAAGAGATTTTCCATTCAATTTATTTTTTCAAGATTTTTTCCCAATTCATGATAAAAAGCAGAAACAAGAAATTAGAGTACAAATTAAGCTTACATTAAAAACTTTTAATGAGAAGAAATCTAGATATATAAAGCCTATTATAATAGATGAATGGAGTCTAACAGCAGAAGCTAGTAATTGCTTAAAGCCTGCTATCCATTATAATCTCAAATTACGATCGGAAGACGAGTATATATATCATTGGGAAAATTTGGAATTTAACAACTCTTTTTTAAAAACTGGAAACCTCATAGTAAAGGTAAAATTTGCAAATCTCTTTCCAATAAGTGTAGAAGAATTAAAAGAGAATAATGGTGCTCATAAAAAGGAAAAGGTTGAATCATCCTTTGTGTTACGTTTATTTTCAGAACTAGTACAGGTATTCTTGGGTTCGTTAACATATATTGGCCCCTTAAGAGAAGAACCTTCTCGAAGATATATATACGAAGATGAAATAGTTGAGATTGGTATTAAGGGGGAAAATGCAGCATACATATATTTGTCAGAGAAAGATACAATTATCGGAAATCATTACTTTTATAATCAAAGTGATGATACTTTTAAAATTAAGGGAAGGGTTAAGCTTTCAGTTGCGGTCAAAGAGTGGTTGAATTTAATGAATATTAGAGAATTTACTCCTGAAGCTCAGAATGGAATTATTTATTTAAACCTAGATTCAGGAGCATTAAAAACTAGAGTTAATATAGCTGATGTCGGTTTTGGTGTTAGTCAAATATTTCCGATAGTATTAGAAGGACTTAGGATGCCTAAAGGAAATACCTTACTGTTAGAACAACCTGAAATTCATCTTCATCCAAAATTGCAAATGCAAATGGCAGATTATTTTATCGCGCTTGCTTTGTCAAATAAGAGAGTTATAGTAGAAACGCATAGCGATCATGTTATAAATCGACTCGTTCGTAGAATAGTAGAGGATAAACAAAATAAACTAAATGATTTAATTGGTATATATTTCATTAAGCCAACAGATAATGGAGCTATTTACGAGGAGATTAAGATAGACGAAACAAAAGGCATTGCAAATTGGCCTGAAGAATTCTTTGATCAGGTGGCTATTGAGCAAGAAAAGATATTAAGAGCAGGTATTCAAAAGCGGATGAATCTAAAGACTAAAGAAGGTTTTAATTCATGAATGCCGTTTTTGATCCATCTATACTATTTATTTCTGACCAGGATTGGTTTGATGGTAGTAAGAAAGATTTTTTCCTGAAATATTTATTAGACAATTTAACGATAATTAACAAATTTAAAATTAGTAAGATTTATTGGACAGAAGACTTAAATGTTCTTTTATGGTCGTCCCCCAATGTTCCTCCTTGGAGGATTGATACAGATACACGAAATTCATTAGTGCCAATCATCTATCGTCTTTTTCCCGATTGTACAATAGATGTACAAAATAGTGTAACAGAAGCCTGCTTGATTCAGCCCGAGTTGCGATGTAAATGCTGTAAATGTGAAGTAGATACGAGTTTTATGCAAATGATGCACTCCTTAATAACTAGAGATGAAGATGTATATTTTTGTGTAGGCCAAAATAATATTATGAAGGATGGAACAAACTACATTTTTTACTGCAATTGTCATGCAACAACACTTACTCCATTAATTATTTCAAACCATCTGCACTGGCTAAGACATATTGATTTAATAAACGAGTATTGGCCCAAAAAAAATTGCACTGAAGAGATAGAGAAATTTAAACAGGGATTATCTATCTGGGCTCTTCGTACAGACAGTCATGATCAATTTTTGTACGATTATAGTTTTTCTCCTAAATTTATTGACGATATAGTTGACACTAATACCTATCAAGAAGCTATATTTTCAACTATAGCTAAAAGACTCATGTTGAATCAATCTGATGCTTCAGATTACGCGGGTATTAATGATGAACCTGTTAGAAACATGCGTTATAGCGTTAACGGTGTGCGAAAATCAGTGAGGCGATTTAGAGTTTCTGGTGAAAATAGAGTGCATTATTGCTATCCCGATGCAGGCAAGATATTATTCTTAAGATATTTTAGAGAAGGACAACATGATACAGGCTTACGTTAGACCAGTCGTATTAACCTGACTGGTCTTTTCCATTTAGTGACTATTATGATTGATTTATGGGAATAATTTCTAATGTCAATTTATATTATGTAAGAGGTAAATTGACATTAGGAGGGACTATGTATTGCCTAAATGTTAGACTAATGGAGCAACTGAACAAGTATAATATGAAGATTGACACATACGAAATTATTAGAGAAAGGCCAGATCAAAAAATCGAGACAAAGGTAATTAATGAGTATAAAATACGAAAGGATTACCACAGGGACATAATCTTTAAGTCAATGGAAGGCTTTACCGTGGTTATTATTTCCAGAAATTTCTGCACTCTATCAAATTCTAGACAAGTAGAAATGCATTTCTATGATGCGATTACTGGGAATGAAGGATTTTGTTTGCGCAATCCGTATGAGTTAGTTTAGTGTTGATTTGATTAAAAAAAAGAGATAGTATAAATATAATAAAATCCGCATTATTCCATAATCATCGGAATAATGGCGGATTTTTTGCTTTTCTTTATGACGCCTATAGTCGTTTTTTCGGTCAACCCAGATAGGGGCCAGTTTTAATTCTGGGGTCATTGCCCGATTAGGCTTGCCGGCGATTTTCAAGGCATTCGGATTAATGGTTCCGCATTTGATTATATTCTTATTCTTGGGCATGATAGCACCTCCCATGCTGATATCATATAATCGTCTCAATCGAGATTGGCAATTATGAAATGGCTTATCAATTGCATGTAGTATCTATATAAAGTATAATGGTTGTTGGTTAATGTTTCCATATCAGCGTATAAAACAAAACAATATTTTCAGGAACTGATGCTATGATGAGCGTAATAGAAGATATGCTGACACAGTAGAAAACGTAAGGCTTCCAGTAATGTTAGATATAATTTGTATTTATAAATCTGCATAAGTACCTGCGCGATAATATTTATCCATCTTAGGAATAAATCAGCCATCAAATTACTACTAGAATTAGGAGGTATACTTTTGCAAACTGAAAGTGTAGCTCGTGAGCGACTTCAACGTGTTTTTCGTTTTTTACAAGCACTTGACCAACACCGTAACCCGGTAAGACGGCAAGTTTCGGATCATTCATGGGTACTAAAACTATATGAACTTCCTATGCATCATACTGTTAGTTTTACATACCCACGTAACACTATTTCAGATTCTGATGTCGTTTTTCGAATTCGTCGTCCTAATCTGAGTCCCTGTCCAGAACCACCTTACAGCCTAGTGCAGTGGCTAGAGCCTCAGTGGCAGGAGCCATTTAAAAAAAGTTTTGTAAAGAAGTCCATCGTACGTTATCAAAAGGATGGAACTAGAGTCGAAGAAGCATTATCTGATAACCTCGTTCGCAAAGAAGCCTATGAAAAGTGGATTGCTGAGCGAAATGATTGGGCAGATAAAGAGGTTCCCGCTCGTCAGGCCGCCAAGATTTTTGAATTAGTATATGAACTTCATGGGCAGATTCAAAAAGAGGGAGAGCGTATCGAAATTGTCTTAGGTGATGGGATACTTAACTGGCGTCGTAAGGACGGTGGAATCCACTATCCTTTGATATTACAACGATTACAACTTGTCTTCCATCCTGAAATCCCTCAATTCGAGTTTGTGGAAACCGAACAGGACCCGGAACTCTATACTGCACTTTTTCAAGCCATGGAGGGTATTGATGGCTCTTTTTTTGCGGAATATCAAAGTCAATTGTCTTTGGCAAACTTCCATCCACTAGAAGGTGAAAATACTTCGGTATTCTTGACCAAATTAGTAAATCGATTGTCAGCGCGCGGGAAATTTGTAGGCGTCGAGCCGCTTTACGGTGAAGAAGACGAACCACGTGTCGGACGCGCGCCGATTATCTTTGTTCGCAGGCGAACAGCAGGCTTCGCCAACACCTTACAGAAAATAATAGAAACCATACCTCGAGTTGAGCCGGATATGGAGAGCGCTTTAATGAATGTGTTAGGCATTGGAGCGCGAGAGATAACGCATTCCCGGGATACTAATATGCCAGTCATCGCGGATGATGTATTATTAGGAAAACATGCCAATACAGAGCAGATTCAGATTGCAAAAACCATTGATAAGTACCCTGGAGTATTAGTTCAGGGTCCGCCTGGAACAGGTAAAACACATACGATTGCGAACCTCATTGGCCACTTCTTGGCGTTAGGTAAAACTGTCTTAGTAACTAGCCACACAACCAAAGCACTTCGTGTCTTGCGAGATAAGATGGTACTAGAATTACAGCCATTGTGTGTGAGTGTACTGGATAATGACTCAGAAGGTAGGAATCAATTACAAAGGTCAGTTCAAGGGATTATCGAGAAACTTTCTACGTTAAATGAAGATTCGGTTACCAGGAAAATTGAAGAATTGGAACAGCATAGGGAAAAGCTGGTTACAGATATTGAGACTACTCGTCATACATTACTACGAGCTCGGGCTGACGAATACGTTGAGATTGTTATTGGAGATCACTCTTTTTCGCCATCAGAAGCAGCTCGATTCGTATCAGATGGGGTTGGTAAGCATGACTGGATACCAGGCCCCGTTCTTGAATTACAGCCAATATCACTGACTACTCAAGAAGTAGTAGAACTTTATATGACCAATAGTACTATCAGTTCCGAAGATGAAATAGAGTTGGCTGAATCTATTCCTAAGCGCGACGGATTGCCGCTACCATCTGAATTTGAAGTATTAGCTAACAGTTTTTCGGAGACTTGTTTAGCAGAAAAGGTGTCATTTCCTTCCCATTGGGTTTTAAATCATGAATATGTAGCATCAGAAAAGTTGGCTAGGCATTTAAGACAATTAGAGGTAGTGTTAGAGCCGCTTGTTTCTGGTGAATCGTGGAAGATAGCCACCTTATACGCAGGGTTGCATAAACGTGATGCTGCTTGGAAAAAGCTAGTTGAACACATCCAAAATGTAGTTGATTTTGCTGTTGACTCAGAGATTGATTTTGCAAGATATCAACCTGAGATAGAGACTCCTGAGGACGTTCAACCAATACTGAAAATCATAGACGATATTATCACATATTTAGACAAAAATAATAGTTTTGGTTATGCTACCCTTTGGCTGAAGCCAGCTTGGAAAAAGTTAATCACTTCAACTAAAGTGGCTGGATACTCTCCTAGTAGGCGTGAACATTTTCAAGCACTAAAGAAAAAATTACTTTTAAAATCAATGCGGACGGATTTAGTTTGTTTATGGGATTCTTTAATGAGAGATAATGGGGCTCCTGATCTTCGGGAATCTATTGAAAGGCCAGAAGACTATGCTTATCAGTTTTGCAGCCACATTTCACACTGTTTGAGGTGGCATGGGGATATATGGATGCCATTTGTAGATGAGTTAAGGATAGTAGGGGTTCAATGGGATTCTCTCTTTGCTGACCAAACACCTTGTGCAGCCGCTTTCGGCGACATTGTAAGATTAAGCCAAGCAGCATGTGGACCATTACTAGATATACTAACAAATCTTAAAACTGATGCTATTATTCGAGAAATAAAACATCAGCAAACGGCATGGGGATCATATGTACGGGAATACGAAGTACCAGGAAAGTCTAATTCTATTGTGAACGCCTTGTTATTAGCTATTGAACGATTTGATATTGATAAATATAGTAAAATATTACAGCGTATTTATGAGTTGGAAGAGCTTAATGTAGTAGCGGAACGTAGAAGAAAATTAATCCATGTATTATCTATGACGGCGCCCCAATGGGCGGATGCTGTTGAGAAACGACTAGATAATCATGGATTAGCGCAACTTCCTGGAGATGTAATAAATGCTTGGAATTGGCTGCAATTAAAGCAGGAATTGAACAGACGGCACAGTATATCGATAGAAGCTCTACAAAAGAAGACAGAGACTCTAAATGAAGAGCTACAAACGACAACTAATGCGCTAATTAATCTTAAAGCTTGGTATTATCAACGTAAACGTACAGGTTTAAAGCAACAACAGGCGTTAATTGGTTATGCCGATACTATGAGAAAGATTGGGGCCGGAACCGGAAAAAGAGTACCACAACTTCGTGCTCAGGCCATGGAACTTATTAAAGAGTGTCGGCAGGCTGTGCCGGTATGGATAATGTCTATAGCCAGAGTTGTTGAAACATTTGACCCCGCTGTTACGAAATTTGATGTGGTAATTATAGATGAGGCTAGCCAATGTGATGTAATGGGACTCATTATGATGTATCTGGCTAAAAAGGTTATTATTGTAGGTGACCATGAACAGGTCAGTCCGCTTGCGATCGGACAGCAACTCGATATTGTTACTAACCTCATTAACCAGCACCTAGTAGGTGTTCCACTTGCAAAATTATACGATGGTCAAACTTCAATATATGATTTGGCTCGTGCTTCCTTTGGCGGACTCATTTGTCTTACAGAGCATTTTAGATGTGTTCCGGATATAATTCAGTTTAGCAATTATCTTTCATATGAAGGCAAAATTAAGCCTCTCAGGGATAGTAATTCTACAAGTATTCACCCTGCAACGATATCGCATTACGTACCCAATGCAAGAAGTTACAAGAAGGTTAATCTTGTCGAGGCTGAAGAGATTGTAAAAATTATCACAGCCGCTTCGAAGCTCAAAGAATATGAGGGCAAAACATTTGGTGTTATTACCCTACTAGGAGAGGAACAGGCGATAGAAATAGAACGTCGTCTTCGCCAAGCTTTGTCTGTAAAGGAATTTGATGAACGCAAACTTATCTGTGGGACAGCGGCTCATTTCCAGGGTGATGAGCGAGATATTATGTTCTTATCAGTCGTTGAAGGTCCGCCAGATAAGCCTCCACTAAGAATCTTATCTAATGGTCACATGGACATGTATAAAAAGCGTTATAATGTTGCAGCTAGCCGGGCACGTGATCAATTATGGGTCATTCATTCACTTCAACCAGCTATTGATTTACAACCAAACGATCTAAGACGTAAGCTTATCCAATTTGCTGAAAACCCAGCTACATTTTCTCAGGATTTGAAACAAGGTATGGAAAAAACGGATTCTGGTTTTGAGCGGGATGTTATTAGGCGGTTACGGCAGAGGGGGTATCGAGTTACTCCCCAATGGAAAGTCGGTCACTATCGAATTGATATAGTTGTAGAGGGGGGGAATAACCAAAAACTTGCGATAGAGTGTGATGGGGATAGATATCATCCGATTGAAAAGCTCCAAGAAGACATGATGCGTCAAGCGGTATTAGAGCGTTTGGGATGGCGCTTTGTACGCATTCGCGGTAGCCGTTATTATCAAGATCCAGAGGAGGCACTTATTCCAGTTTGGGAGAGGTTAGCTGAACTTGAGATTGAGCCACTCGTTAATGATATTACTCCAAATACTTTGGCAGATGAAAAAATCCTATATTATAAGGTTCTTGAGGCAGCGGGGATAACTAGTGAAATCGATATTGGATTAGAAGATGATGATGAATCAGAATCAGTTATAACTATTGCTTCTGGTGGAGAAGAGTTGCCAGTAATCAAATCGTTATTAGAGACATCGTCCCTTTCGGCATACGAAGATATAAACCTTGAGCTTGAGTGCATAGAGAACGAATCCGCTGATCCTACCCTAGCTGCCGTAATCGAAACCGTAGATAGTAAGGATGAAAGTACAAATGTGCCTCCAGAACGATGCCCTTGTCAAAAAGAGAACCACTGGATATATAGCACTACCAGCGAAATGTGGTTAGAGTTAAGCCATTGGGGTAAGAAAACTGAGAAGCTAACCTCTTGGGATCGAAAGTTTGCTTATGATATCGGGTTAAGACTTTCAAAAAAATGGGAGTTAACAGAGAAACAAATATTAGCTGCGGAGCGACTTTATAATAAGGTTGTAGCGCAAGGATTCAAAACTAATGTCAAAAAGTAATAAGGGAGGCACTTAGTGCCTCCTTGCGACGTTTGTTACCGTTATTGTCCATGTCCTTCTGCTTACTAATATGTATGTTTATTATTTTCCTGGCACCCAAACCAATCGACTGCGCACCCTGGTCGCCAAGTTTATCGCCGTTAAATCTACAGTATCATCAACACTTCCAGCTTTGATAAGTAGCTGATAAATTCGTGTATCAGGAGTGACAGCATATAGCCCTGGTGCCATAACGTGACCAACAACTAGAACTTTAAATTCAGTGGGGCCGAGCAAATCCGTGTACAGGGTGAGGCTAATACCTATTGTTAACAAGAAAAAGATCAATGCGACTAGGAAACAGTAACAGTGTCTAGGCATTTCGTTATCCTACCAGAATCTGATAAGCAATGAAAGCTAATAATAGGACTCCACTCGCAGCAATTACAGCTTGTTTTTGTGAGAGCGGTTCTTTTTGTTCATTTTCCCGAAAAAGTTCCATTGCCATTTTGTTATAGTCAGGTTCATCATCCACGGTAAGCCTAATAATCGGTTTGCCGCATCTAGGGCATATTTGAGCGTCGTCCGGGCATTCATGGCCACAATAAGCGCACGTGATCATAGAAAAATTCCCTCCTCGAATAAAAAGAGACATATGTAAATGTATATTTATTATAATTCAATATCAACCATACTACCAGGCGCTTCATGAATTTTGCCGACAAGGGCACGCCACTCATCGGACTTGAGAAAAGCTTGTCCAGGATCTACAACATAAGCCGGCACTCGGAAATTCACTGTATTGCCAAAACTTGCAACAGCAAGAATACCACCGTATGCTGCTAAAGAGATGCGGTCAAAGTCAATGATAGGGAGGGCTTGGTCGAGAAAAAGCTTTTTATAGACTGTTATTTTCATTTTTGACCTCTAGAACCTGGTTGTTAACAATAATATAACTTTCATTGCGAAGTGCGCGTAATGCGCATTCAAGGTCCATGTCTTTTACTAAAAGATAATCAGTGTTATATGTAGAAATAGCAAAAATGCTAACACCTGCGTTGGCAAGAACTGTAGAAACTACTGACAAAATGCCAATCAAACTAAAATCCAGTATTCCTACTATTTTAAGCGCTCGCCATCCTCTTTCACATATTACTTCTTCAGGGATGGCCATTTCTGGGCAGACGATTGAAAGTTCATCAGAAGTCTTTGTGATCGCAAAAAACGACCCCTGATAAGCCCATTGCGGGATGTTTTGAGTAGAGTTTAGTTTAGAAACGCCAAGCGTATCCGGTAAAACCTCGAATTTTAATTTTTCTTCTGACATATTGCATCTCCTATAGCATCTTTATTTTGATTTTTGCACTATTCATCAATTTATGTTACGGCCTACAAACCTTGCAAGGCACATACCCCTCGTCAATAGCTTCGTTTCGACTCTCAAAATAAACTTTATTATCTTCATTCATTTGGCCGACGTACCGGCAATCGGAATAATGGAACTTGTGTGTATGCGCATTTCCAATATAACTACTGGACAACGGGCAGACATCACCAGTGCAGTCAAGTGTATCTGCACCAACAGCGGCTGTCAGGGCGAGGAGTAAAACAAGGGTAAGGATAAGAGCGGTTATTCGTTTGGTCATGATGATTCCTCCTAACAAGATTTAAACAAAAAGAACCAATATTAAATTTGTCGTCCCAAGAACGTGTGTTTGCAAAAGAGAAAGTATGAGCAAGAATTTTGAAGCATGAATCTGCATAGTAGAAAAATATAACATTTAAGCGTATTGTCAATATGCAATGCAAATACTATACTTAAGCTAGGGAAGGAGGAGAGCATTATGAGCAAATTTCATACTATAACAATAATTGTCGTTGGAATAATTGCTGTAGCTATGGGAGCTCTAATGGCATCATTCCCCGATTCATTTATTAAGGTAGTTGGTTATGCATCAGGATGGATATTGCTGTGCGTAAAAGTCTTATATGAAAAATGGGATAAGTTTTTTATGACTATACAAAAATTTAAATATAAATTTTTCGGATTAGATACTCTTTGGAGCTTGACCGTAAAGTATGAATTAGAAACTAATGAAGATGTTATTTTGTTAGTACGGAAAACATTATTATCTTGTGAGTTGAAAGATTTAAAGATAAGTCAACCATTCGATCATATTTTGGTGGTAAGGTCAGAAGGTATGACATGGGAATTTATTGATGACGATGGAGACTTAGAGGTTCATTTATTTGATATAAATGTTACTTATAGTAAGGCCGATAAATTAATTACTAAGATTATTTCTCCCTGCTTTCAACTCATTGAGAATAAGCTAAATATACATAAAAAACACTATTTCTTATCCGTTACGTTCGAAAACAATCCGTTTATTGGATTATATATGAGTAAGATTGCGGGGAAAGATTTGGTTAATTTCGACATTACTTTTAAATTAGAGGACAATCGAGTGGAAGTTCATAAAGACAAAATTATTATTCAAACGGATAGCATTACTGATTTAACCGAAATATCAAAAGACGTTTTAGCAATATCCCCTCAATAAGAGGGGATTTATTATTTTATATACTTACAATACACATTTAAAATTAATTCTAACTCAGAAGGGACATCAGGATTTTGGGTGATTTGGTTTTTAATTCGACTATATATTACGATAGCGCCATTTTTTGTTATGCTTATTGATATGGTACGACCTCTAAATTCGTAAGGTAGTGATAATGCACTAATCACGCCTGCTTCGGCGGCAGCTTTAAATTCTTCGCTCTGATCAACATGGTTACCGAAATATCCTGCTGCTTTTAAATATTGTTTTTTCTTTTGTAGTTCGGCAAACCATGCGCCGCTGATTATGGGTAATAATGGCTGTATTTTTTTAAAATCAACGTCAATATGTTCACATAAAAATCCAGACGATTTGTCATTTTTCATTTGATTTAAAAATGTTTCAACAGTTTGTTTTCCAGTTCCTATTATCATCAAATTGAGGCCAGATATGTAATACATACAAAATTGATGTGGTTCCAAGTACCATGTAAATGAAGTTTCCAAAATACGCCCATGCTTATTTTGTTTGACATCTTGAAAGGCAGTATATTTAACCACCTCATGTTCATTCCCATTGATAACAATCCTACAAAATGACTGATCTGCAACTTCATATCTGCTTTCAGGTAATATTTCTACACCTGCGAGAATACCTTGATTTGGAACAAAATATTTATCTTGATTTGTAAATTTAATAAGATGACAAATAGTATAGCTTACAGCCATATCAGCACACCTTTCACGAAATAAATGTTCGGCAAAAATCTACAAATAAAACACGGCTTGTCCGATTAGTGCTGTGCAAATTCGTAGCATTAATAGGAAATTACTATTTCACTCAATATCTGGTGTACAACCCGAGGATCAGGGCGTTTTTCCTGGATGAACTTAGCCAGTAAACTGGAGTCTATATCATTGGAATAAGAAAGTAAGTGGGCCGCAAACTCGTTTGCCTCAGCTTCTTTCCGTGATTTAATGAAATAAGTGCCGGACAAAGTGTAGTAGTAGCCATAGGCAGGGTGCAGTCGGGCATGTCCTAATTCATGGCATAGGACTACCTTCTGGTTCGCCTCAGACAGTGCTGCGTTTAAGGCTATGTATTTTTGTCCCAAAGCTCTTACCTTAAACCCCCTAACGCTGTCGGGTAGTGCTAGCTCCATGACGGTAATACCTAAGTCATTGGCAAGGTAATAAGGATTTGCAGTGCCATATTTTTTTACAAGATTAGAAACACGCAATTTTATATTCATACAATAACCTCTAAAAAGAACAAATGTTCTACAAGAAACGACAAATAAAAACACGCCAGAGTAATATCGTATTACTTAGCGCGTTTAAGTAGTGAAATTTCTGCTTCGTTTTCGAAAAGTCGTTTGGCAACAATATCTGTTTTAGCTTCAATTCTTGAAATAGCTTCTGTTTCGTGATAGGTTTTTTCAACTAAATCAAGTAAAGCTTGATCAGCATCTTTGAGGTTTTTAATTTCAGACAGTATGTCTTTTTGTCCTTGATCTAAACTCCTTTGGCCTTGTTCAAGGTTTGACAGTTTTTCAAGTACCAGTCTTTGAAAGTCTTCATTGGTCATTGTTTTGCTCCTTCCTGACCTTATTTTGCCTGCTTTCTAAGCTGAACGATATTTCTATCATGTTAGGCAACTTTACTCACAACAAAGGAAAGGTCAGTTTGAATCGAGTCAAGGCGTTCGTCAAGGTGCTCGCGAAGTTGGGTATTTTCATCTCCTCGCAGATGAAAGCCGTTTGCTAAAGCGGTAAGTTTTGTGCCATAGTCTTGTTCCATACGGAGTTGACTAGCCTTGACTTCCTCCAGTTCGGCACCAACATTACCAACAGCGCGGATTAATTGTTCCATTAACTTTTCCAAGCGGTCAAATCGTTCCTTGCTCATTAGCTTCTTTTTCCCTTCTGGCTTTGGCTGCGGCCCGAGCCTTTTTATTTTTCTCCCTGGCATCCCAGAAGATAATTTCGAGAGATTTACGGATTTTGGCTTTATCATCTTCGGTGAGCGGTACACCGTCAAACATGATTTCTTGGTTGTCTAGAAATTTTTCCAGGTCTTTGGGCTTGTTTTGTTCTGTTGCTAGGATAACTTCATTACGGCCAACTAAATCGTCGATTGTAATACCAAAATAATCTGCAAATCGTTGTGCTGTTTCAATTGGAGGGTTACTATCACCCTTCTCATAACCTGATATTGTCTGCTTGGATAAATTAAATATTTTACCAAAATCAGATTGAGTTAGACCTCTATCTTTTCTTAATTGGCGAAGTCGTTCAGGAAAAGCACTCATCATAACACCTCAAATTTATTATAATCCATTATTACTGGACAAACAACAAATAATACAAAAGTCCTATTAAAATTGACTAAAATACGTTGACAGTCCGGATATGCTGGATTATAATGAAATTAGTCAAATATAACCGGACTTTGGAAGAGGTGGTATAAATGAAATACAGGTATAGAGAAGTCCGAAAAGGAAAAAAGTTAACTCTTGAAATGGCAGCTAAAGGTATTGGTAGGACAAAGCAATGGTTATCTGAAGTGGAGCGAGGTAACATTAATCTTGCTTATAATGAGGCGGTTAAATTAGCGCAAGTATATGGGGAAACACCGGATATTTTTTTGCCTTTAAAGTCCGACAATATCGGACAAATAAATGAGACCGAACAACAACCAACCGCGCTACCGAAAACTGGCTGAAGGGAGGTGGAGTGAGTAGATTTCTATTATTCTTTAACTAACATACGCGTATACCCAACATGGTTAGTATTCCCGGTTACGTCAATCCAGTTTCCTAGAATAGGTATATTGAATTCGTATTTCTTAGGGATCCATTTATTGTCCTGATATGAAAAAAGAATGCGGTATTTTATAAAAAGGTTATCATCATTATTATTAAAAGTATTGCAGGCTTCAGCAGCCTCTTTTGTTGTTTGATTGTCAGTAGTCAAGACTCGCATTTTATAGATGAGATAGCCGGTATATGGGGTGATGATGGAATTAGTTTTTTGAATGTCATATGAATAGTCATAGGGTATATCGCATTTGCTTTTTAACCACTTAGTATCTGTTGAAACAGAAAAAACAATTATCCTTGGATCGTCTTGATAGCTGTGTAAATGCTTTTGTATTGTCTCTTTAAAAGAAGTAATTGCCATTTCTTCATCTGGCACGGCGAATGCGGAAGTTTGAAGTAAAAATAGTAGGCATAGAAGCAATGGGAGTATCTTTTTCATTATTCATCATCCTTTCTGGCTTGTCAGACAAGTAAAGCAAATAGTCAACGCTGACACTGAAGTATTCGGTTCTCAATGAATGCTTTTTAGTTGGATGGATAAATTATCGGTTTATTTTTAAACCGTTCTCGCCATTTTTCTATAGTGCGGGGGAGAGCCTTAGTTCTATTGGTATTAGTAAAATAGTAGACGTTGTTTCCTTCAATAACCGCAGCCC
>Ga0316604_10000342_pt1 | contig 62088 bp, 60 predicted proteins | sample OWC_soil_day20_C_FD_207650 | JGI IMG/M metagenome (GOLD analysis project Ga0316604, IMG submission 207650) | Wetland soil microbial communities from Old Woman Creek delta, Ohio, United States - OWC_soil_day20_CT | ecosystem: Environmental > Terrestrial > Soil > Wetlands | place: USA: Ohio...
CCACAGGAAATGCATTTCTCGCTGGTGATTTTGTGAATAGCGCCATATTTGCCCTCAATCGCATCTGTCGGACAAAAGGCCTTACACGAGTCACAGCCCTTGCATGTCTTGCGGTCAATTTCAATAATACGGGTTACCTCTTGTGATTGAAAACCTTTCAAGACAAAACCTCCTCACCCATGAAAATTAGATATTATGCCAGTGTGCAACGGTTCAAATTGTGAAATTAGGAACTTATAGAGCCCATAAAATTACTGCAGTAAATATTTGCCATGTTTTAACTGTAAGTTATATTGTGAGACTTGTCAATAATATTAGAATAGTCTGAAATAAGTTATTTATTTCACTTTGCGCATTACCTCACAAGAAAAAGTTTAACAATTTGCCATTCTGTGCATACTATTACCAAAAGCTTTCCTGCAGGAGGTAGTAGTATGAGTCATAATGTCACAGACATCCTGGACATAACAGGCCAGCTTGCTCATCTTAAAGATACTGACTACAAAAATACATTGGCCATTACCGTTTTGATCGAGCTGCTCATTGACAAGGGTATTTTCACCAGACAGGAATTTACCCAAAAAGCCCAGGAACTGGAATCAGCGTCGCTCGCTGAAATCATTATGAAACGACGCTCAGAATTGCGAACCCCGCGCTAATAGAAGCTAAACGGCTGCTATTAGCACTTTTTCGTGATAGATGATATGTTGCAGTACTGGCAAAAAAATAGCTGGAATCTCTTCCAGCTATTTTTTTGTGAGTCTAGAATTCCGGTTCAATCAACCCGTAACGTCCGTCTTTTCGTCGATATACCACATTGACTTCCTCTGTGTCCGCATTGGCAAACACATAAAAATCGTGATTGATAAGATTCATCTGCATAACGGCCTCATCAACAGCCATCGGTTTAACGGCAAATCGCTTGGTTTTTACAATGCTGAATTCGTCATCATTGGCCGCTGCCGCACCGGTTGCCGGTATGAACTCTGTCTTAAAGCTGCCGCTTTTTAGCTTGCGGGCCAGCTTGGTTTTATATTTTTCAATTTGCTTTTCCAGTTTTTCGATGACCAGATCAATGGATGCATACATGTCAGATGTTGCTTCTTCACCCCGGAGCAAAATTCCATTGATAGGTACAGTAACCTCAACGATGTGTCGACCTTTGCTAACTGTGAGGATTGCAGTAATTTCGCCCATGCTCGCACCATCAAAATACTTTGTGATTTTGCCGACACGCTTGGCGACATAGTCTTTTAGTGCAGGTGTTACATCAATGTTTTTTCCTCGTACTGTAATTGCCATATTACCCATCCCCTTTCCTGGTTCCTATATATTTAATATTCCCTGTAAAATCAAAAATTCCTGTCCCAAAATTCAATATCTTTTGTTTTTTCTACTTTTTTTTACATAAATGAGACTTACTTCAGATGGGGTTTTAACCCCACATGAAGTTTAGTCGAATTATCCAGGGGCTTAGCCGTTCTTTACTCCCGCCTACAGCGGCCGGGAGTATTAGAACGGGTTAGTCATCGGATAATTGCAGTTTGTTTAAATCCTAGCGAGCTACAAATGTAAACTCTTATACTTATTTCTGTTCTTATCTTAGTGTAGGTATTCTCTCTAAAACAAATCAAAAACCCGGCAACATTCGTGTCGCCGGGTATTTTATGTCGATTAGAAACTAGTTAGCTTTATAAACGTTGCTAGCTTGAGGTCCACGAGCGCCTTCAACGATTTCAAACTCAACTTGTTGGCCTTCGTTCAAAGTTTTGAAACCCTCGTCTTGAATAGCAGAGAAATGTACGAAAACGTCGCCGCCATCTTCTCTCTCAATAAATCCGTAACCTTTTTCAGCGCTAAACCATTTTACTTTACCAATCATGTGAAACTCCTCCTAAGATTGAACATTACAGACTGCTTTTCACAGCCACAAGAGGAAGTATAGCATAAAATGGCATCACTGTCAATTTATCCGATGATTAATAAGTCTCCTTTATAAAATCTTTGAAAGAAAAGCTTTAGTGCGTTCTTCCTTGGCATGTAAAAAGACTTCATCAGGCAAACCTTCTTCCACAATCCGCCCTTCATCCATAAAGATAACCCGGTTGCCCACTTCACGGGCAAAGCCCATTTCATGAGTAACCACAGCCATAGTCATACCTTCATTAGCCAGCGTCTTCATAACATCTAGCACTTCTTTAATCATTTCAGGATCAAGTGCTGAAGTTGGTTCATCAAACAGCATTACTTTCGGTTTCATGGCAAGCGCCCGGGCAATGGCTACCCGCTGCTGCTGACCACCTGACAACTGTTCAGGATAGGCATTTGCTTTATCGGAAAGACCCACTTTTTCCAATAGCGCCAGAGCAATCTTGTCGGCTTCAGCTTGTGACATTTTACGAACTTTGACAGGCGCCAACGTAATGTTCTGCAATACCGTCATATGCGGAAACAGGTTAAAGCGCTGGAAAACCATTCCTACTTCTTCCCGTACCTTATTAATGTTAGCCTCACTGGTAAGCGGAATACCGTCTACTACAATTTCGCCGTCGGTGGGCTGTTCAAGGAAGTTAATACAGCGAAGCAGCGTACTTTTCCCTGAACCACTGGGACCAATAATAACAACAACTTCTTGTTCGCTGATATGTGCATTAATATCTTTTAATACATGCAAATTGCCAAATTTCTTATGAAGATTTTTAATGCTTATCATCGATTTTGTACCTCCGCTCAAGATAATCCACAAAGCGAGATATGGTAAATGTCATAATTAGATAAATAAAGGCCACTGAAATCCAAATTTCGAACGAGCCATAGGTACGGGCAATAATGAGCTGTCCGCGCCGTGTAAGCTCCTCAAAGCCGATTACTGACACCAAGGACGAATCCTTCAACATAGCAATAAATTCGTTTCCTAGCGGAGGAATAATACGTTTAAATGCCTGGGGCATAATTATGTAGCGCATAGTCTGGGCCCAAGTCATTCCCAGCGACCGCCCAGCCTCCATTTGTCCTTTGTCAATGGACTGGATGCCTGCACGGAAAATCTCGGCCACATAGGCACCGCTGTTAATACTGCAAGCAGTAATTGCGGCAATAAACGGGTCAATTCGCTGTCCGATAATAATCGGTAAGGCAAAGTAAATAAGAAAAATCTGGACGAGTAGCGGTGTACCCCGGATAAAATCAACATATACAGCCGCCAATGTCTTCACAGGCCACAGTGTCGCCAAGCGTGCCACGCCGACAAACATACCAATCAAAAGACCAAAACTAACGCTGAGTACGGTAATTTGTACAGTAACGCCGGCTCCCAACAGTAATAGCGGAAACGACTGCAAAACTAAGTCAAAATCAAAGTTCAAATTCCTCACCCTTACTCAAATTATATCAAACAGTTAAAAATCCCATGTCAATTATATGCGGCCAAGCAGTAGGTGTCAATAAAATCCGGGCAAAAAAAACGGCGCGTTATCGCGCCGCTCTAAGTAAAGCCTATTGGGGAGGCTTTTTGCCAAACCACTTGACATAAATTTTTTCATACTCGCCATTTTTCTTTAACTCTTCTAACGCTTTATTGATTTTGTCTGCTAACTCGGTATTTTTCTTAGCAGTAGCAATTCCATATTCCTCAGAGGTAAGCGGTTCGCCTACAATTTTGGCATCTTTGCCGCCAGCCTGCGCAATATAATATTCATTTACAGGCAAATCATTAACAACGGCATCTACGCCACCGGCCTTAAGCTCGATAAAAGCTTCAGGAGCTGTGTTGAACTCACGAATTTTAGCATCTTTAATCTTTTTAGCCTCATCAGCACCTGTGGTACCAATTTGTACGGCAATGCGTTTTCCTTCAAGATCTTTGAAAGATTTCAGCGTATTATTATCTGCTTTAACAACCATAGAAAGGCCAGATCGGTAATAAGGTTTTGAGAAATTAACTTTTTGTGCACGCTCAGGAGTAATAGTCATAGCCGAGATCGTTGCATCAATATTGCCTGCTTCCAAAGCCGGAATAAGCCCATCAAAACCCATACCCTGCACTTTGACTTCTACACCCATTTGTTTGCCGATAGCTTTAATAAGATCCATATCAAAGCCTACATATTCCTTGCTCTTTTCATCCTGGAATTCAAATGGAGCAAATGCGGTATCAGAGCCAATTTTGAGTTCTTTAGCTTTAGGCTGTTCAGCCGGTTTTGACGGCTGCTGACCACCACAACCTGCTAACCCAAATGCCAGCACAAACATAACGGTAACCGCTAACGCAATCAGTTTTCTAGACACGTATGTACTCCCCCTCCAAATTTGTAAAACTACTCCGTACATAATTATACGGTTATGCACATAATTCCACAAGTAGGTTAGCTATGTATACACGATTGTCTCCTTTTGTGTTCACTTTGAACACCACAGTACTTCACCTCGCGGACAAAAACAAAAACCCGGGATATGATATCCCGGGGAGTTTGTCCTACAAAAGAGCATAAGTTTCTTAAAACCAGACCAAATACAACATCGACTTGAGCCTTCGCCACCAGCTAGGCACAAGTCGTGTTTTCTTAATTAGATCAATTGTAATATATATTAATATATCTCATTGCGTGATAACTATTGCTCTTTTTTTGCGGTAAAGCAGTCACGGCAATAGATAGGACGATCATTGCGAGGTTTAAATGGAACTTGCGTTACCACACCGCATTCAGCACATACGGCTTCATGCATTTCCCTTGGAGCAGACTGCGCTTCGCCGCCATCACGACCACGTCTTCTGTTGCCCCGACATTCACGACAACGAGCAGGTTCATTTTCAAAGCCTTTTTCTGCATAGAACTCCTGCTCCCCTGCAGTAAAAACAAAGTCTTTACTACAGTCCTTACACTTAAGAGTTTTGTCCTCAAAAGCCATTAAAGAAATCCCCTCACCTTAAGAAATTAAAAACCACTGCTTAGCCGACCTGGTCTTTGACCCCACACTCGCCTGCTGGAAGGGTCGCTACTAAGAATTCAATCTCCTCACTACTGCTTCTCTCGATCTCTATGTATTCTTGTCCCGATCGGCAGGGCTTACCTCTAAGCCGCACCATGCTCAAAGCCACTTTGGGCTTCTTACGTGGGTCGTTTCGCCTGCGACTGGCATCGACTTTCAACCACAGACCTAAGCAAACTGGTTCTTATACTAAATTATAGGTTTGGCGATTGAAAAAAGCAAGTAGATATTTTTCATCTCCGTATAAGATTGGTAGAATATTCATATTCCGTTAAGCTTTCATTTTCACACTTATCAAACGACATCAACTTATTTACTGACCATCTTTCCTTTTTATATGTCCCTAGTTATCTTTTTGTTGACAATACTTAACATACTTAAGATAACCATCTGCACGAACTGCTTCACAATTTATATCGTTCATGTTTTTAACATAATATTGATATAAATCTGCGATCGCCTGCTTATATGGAATAAAGCGATAATTTGCTATTTCCGACAAAAGCCTATTGTTATCTCCTGAGTATTCAGTTCCAATACCTTCATTCAATACATGAATGTCACTCTTATAATCACTTGTCTGATTGACCATATTTGCTATCGTGATTAGGTCGATTGGCTTCGAAGGTGTTACATTATAATATTTATATTTAGCCTGACCATTAATAAAATATTCGATAATAGATAATAAATCATTAATATACAAATAATCATATACAACGTTTTTATTAATAGTAATTGGCATTTTTAATAGATTTTTAACAATTGAATTTGACACAAAGCGATTAAGATAGTTTTCATATTTCCCGAATACACCAAAAATGCGTAAACAAATTACATTTTTACATGATTCAATGTACTTAGAAATTAAATATTTAGCATAACCATAACTATCCTCAGGAACATACTGATCAAAATAATCCTCAGGCATTTTATTGTGCCAGTGAGGTCTGCTATACTCTGCACCACTACCTAAGTGGATTAGCTTCATAGAGTCAGTCATGCAGCGCTGGATATTAAAAAACATGCGCAAATTCCGTTCAACAACATCGCCTGCAAACTTATCTGAATTATTCACAGCAGAGGTGTGAGATACCATTGCACAGTGAATAATAACATCGATATTGTTTGTTCTAAAATATTGTTCGACCGCAGATGTATTGGTGAAATCAAGTTGTGTTCTATTAGGAGCCAGAATACAATACCCTTTTCCTGTAAGATATTCTACCAAATTGCGGCCAATAAATCCCCTTGCTCCAGAAATTAAGATATTCACTGCATTCTCCTCGTAAAGACATACCAATAATTAGTGTTCTTTTAGTATTAAACAATAGTTATCCCATATTTCTCAATCTCTTGTATGGAAATATATATCTCTGAATAGGCACGCTGGGCAGCAATAAAAATGGCATCTACCTTTCCTTCCAACTCGCTAAGATTCTCAGGAAGTTTCTCGGTTGTGTAAATTCCTAATTTATTACCTGCATTTAGCGGATTGATGTCAAATACCTTAACAATATTTATATATTTATTATCCAACGAGTTAATCAGAGCGGCTATTATTTTTTTAGGTCCAAGTATTGCAACTTTTGCATTCGGATTGTCCCTCAGATATTCTTGCCAGAGCATAAGGTTTGTGAATAAAAGATGCTCATCATTCTTAAATCTATGATTTATTGTATTACAATTACTACAAAAGATTTCATTAACAAATACATTTGCTACATTACTATATACATTTAACGAACCGCAATTAGCACACTTTAGTACAATCGTATATAAATCCCCTCTAAAATCATCTTCACCGCTTTTGAATGCTACATTCTCTGCATAATAATAAAATCGATCCTTAAGCGCACTTAAAAATGAAGAATGTTCAGCATTGTCCATCTTGGTTAAGTTGACAGGAGGGCATCCCGCTTTGATATACGCTAATCTATCTTTAATTATTCCTGAGCTTATAGCTTTTTCATATAATTGTGTCCCTGGATAAGGTATTATCTGCGAGAGATACACTTGATGGTTTTGATTCCGGGAATACCATTCAGCTATTTTGTTTATTGTCTCCGTGGTTTCTCCAAAATCGCCAAGAATAAATCCGCCTCCAATTCCAACCCCTGCTTCAAAACAAATATCTATTGCACGTTGAGTTTGTTCCATAGTAATATTTTTATTCATCATCTTCAACATATTATTATCAACATGCTCTATTCCGAATCCAATAAGAATGCAGCCTGAAGCTTTCATCATTTTTACTATGTCAATATCAATCTTGCTGTCAACCCTTAATTGACACCACCATTTTAAATTATACGGTTTTATTCTGTGACAAAACTCTATCAGGCGATCATTATTTTTCGATGTAACAAATAAATCATCGCAAATATGCAATGTATTTATTTTAAAGTGCGATACGAGATAATCGATTTCGCTAAAAAGATGGTCCAAAGACCTCTGTCTGTAGTTAGAAATAGTATGATAGCAAAAAGTACACTGATAGGGGCAGGACCGGCTTGCTATAATCTGTATTGCTCTGGGATCAGCCTCTGTTAAGAAATATAAATCTAAACACTTTTGATAAGCCAAATATTTATCCAGCTCAAAGCCCTCATAATCAGGCAATGAAATACTATCAATATCCGCAATACATGCTCTTGCTTTTGTAATGTGAATTTCTCTATTATCATTAAAAATAATACCATCAATTTGCTTATAATCAGAACGGTTCTCAATAGCTCGAATAAGTTCGACAACAGTAATATCAGCTTCGCCCAGCAAGCCAAATTCAATATTCATGTCTTTGAAAATAATTTCGGGTTCAGAAGAAATTATCCCTCCCCCTAAAACTGTAATTATATGAGGATATTTTTCTTTAATGAAACTAAACACCTGCTTTATAGACCAATAATCGCGTGAAAGTCCACCAACGGCAACAATATCAATTGAATTTTCTTCAATTGTTTTAGTAAGTTTTGTCATAGGCTGTATATAATAGTTCAAATCTAGTGCTACTGTTTTTACCCCAGCGCTTTTCAATGCCGCTGAAATATATGCTGCAGAAATAGGAAATTGATGATTCTCATAATATCGTACACATTCTTCGCCATCTTTTTTACCATAGAAAACGTTCATATGTGGCACTAACACTAAAACATTCATTCGTATTTTCTCCTTTTAAACTATAGTATTGCTTTTTTCTTAAATGCTAACTATAACTGTGTCTAACAAGACTACACAAATTTTCTAATCTACAATACAAAAAGCATTGTTTCATAAATTTCTTCATCTAAATGCCTTAAATAAAACTTATATGAAGAATTAATTGACTGTACCAGTAATTGTAAATTCCACAAATCTTCGGGATAGTGATATGCCGATACCAGTAGTTTAGGATTATCACGTTTAATAATACCTTTTGCTCCTAGCAATACCTCGTTTTCAAATCCTTCAACATCCATTTTTATCAGGGAAATTCTTTTTTCGTTGATAAACTCATCTAAAGCTATCAGCTCAATTTTATCATTTCCATTTTTTGAAATCGCCGAACTCATATTACCCTCGCAAGAAAAAGATACAAACTCATGCTTAGATCCAACTCCCAATTTGTAAACAACTATTCTTTCCTTATAATTGGAAGGAATATTAGCTAAAAGTTTATTATAATTATACTCGTCCGGCTCAAATGCTATATAACTGCAAAATTTCCCTTGTGAATGTTTGATAAACTCGCGCAAAGTATCGCCATCATATGCACCAATATCAACAATTACGTCAGCTTCTTGCGATAATGAAAAAACCGGCGAATAGCCAAGACTATTTTTGTCAGGCAACTCAAACGGATCTAACAATACCCTGAATTTTAGAATCTGCAGAAATAATTGACGTGAATCCATATCACTTAATAAGCTATACGCTTTTTCAATTTTTTTCCGTTCCTTGCAAAATATGTCTTTCATGTATTTATGAAAGCTATTGGGGAAATATTGAGGATAAACAACACTTAGAACATAATGTGGAATAGGTTGCTTAACTCCCAGAAGTTTTAGTTGTCTATCAATAGCCGCTACGTATCTAGATGTAATTATAATTGGAATATCTCGGTATTGTTGCACACTATTAGGTGACAAAACATGAATTCCGTCTAAAACTGTTCCCCATTTTTGTTTATCATTATCTATTATAGCTATAATCTCGATATTCAATTTTTTTAGTAATTCAAGAAATTTTTTTCCGCCCTCTGATGCACCAAAAATAATACACTTTTTTCGTGCTAATACTTGATCGCATTGAAATTTTTCATTAATGAAAGTCAAGTTATACGTATCTGAATCCACGTAACACTTAAAGAACTCTTTCAACAATTCCATATATTTTAACCCCGATTTCTATCTTTCTTCATAGACACCGAAGTCTGCTTCGTGTCCGCTTTTCATATGTAATAGCCAATATCTAGCAGGGTTATATAAATTTTCAGCAATCGCTGGTTCAACAAAAATATTTTTCACCAAGTCTTCCCGAACAAAAAAAGCATTCACACCACTAATATTGGTTCCCACTAACTTATATCCTTTTTTTGCCCCTAACAGTTCTAATGATTTTAAAGAAGCTCCCATATAATCAGTTTTATTCCAGACATTACATGGATTATAGCTCGGAACAAGTTTTATGTGTGGAGGAAACTTGGCATTATATTCAATGACAACTACTCGTGGGTTTATACAGGTTATTGCCTCAAATACATGATAGTCATTACCGTCAATATCAATACTTAAAAGATCAATATCTTCACCGATTTCTGATTCTAAAAAAAGTGAATTAATATTTTCTGCCGTAATAAATGAGTTTACTATGCTAAGCCTGCCCTCATCTATAACACTCCGGAACTTATCACGAATAAACTCACACGATGGCTTGTCTGCTTCAATCCATAATCCTTTCCAGCCTTGATATAAAAGAAATAATGTATTATTTTCTAAACCTTTTTCAACACCAAACTCAATAAATTTTTTGCTTGAAGTTCCGATACGCCTAAATATCTCATCAATAATTCCGTCTTCATCAGTTTGGGAGTAAACCTTGTAGCCACACTGTTCCAGCCTCTTGGGATCCGAATATTTAGCATCAGAAAGAATGTTTCTCCAGGCATTATCAAGGCTCATAGCATACTGATCACGCAGAACTCGAAGTGATATTTCTGTGTTAATTGCTTGAAGAAGTATTATCGAGTCAATATTCCCAGGACTTGCTGTTTCAAGAGCCATTTTAGCAGTTATCTCTGCCTTTTGCAGCCGTCCTTGGCGGTAATATTCTAAAGCACTTACGAATAACTCTTGCGAGTTGTCATTATTATTTTTCATATTTCAAAAGCCTCTTTTCGCACTAATTCTATCGTAGTTTCCTTTAATATAGCGACAGTTGTTTTTTTTAAGTTCATTGCAAACAATGTCTCAACAACCTCATCGGAATATCCGGCGGCCATTACAATAACGATATCGACCGGATTATCCAATAATATCTCCGGAGCAAATATAGGTACATGCCCTATCGGAGTATAACGTCCTTGCTTAAATTTCGCAGAATCAATTATATACTCAACATCGCCAGTCCCAATTTTGCACATAGAAAGAAGTGTCAGTGCCTGGTGGCTTGCCCCCCATACGGCCACTTTTTTTTCATTATGCTTATAGTCATCAATAATACTCCGCAAAGAACTGATAAGACTTCTGATCTCGCTAAACTGTAACTCAATATCCAAAGTCCCCTTCTTTTTTACAAGAGCCATAATATCGTCATCTTCCCAGGTTGAATAACAATCTAATACCGCAAATCCGTTTTTTTCAAGCGCGAACCTAAGCGTATCCACGGTAAAATAAGATAAATGATCGGCAATAAAATCGTAATATCGCTTATTAGTAAGCACTTTTTCCAAATTTGGAACCTCAACCACCCCCACTGCCTCCCTGGACAGGTTGTGATAGATTCCGCGCAACATGCTATTAGGATCTGGCGCATGTTCCAAAAAATTGATAGAAATAAACGCGTCGTAAGGCTGATCACTTATTTTGAATGCACTATCAATATATCCTCCAATGATATTTCTCCCAGCTCTTTTTCCTGTTAACACTGCTTTCGGGGAAGCTTCGAGACCAGTTGCAAGTCCACCACATGTCTTAATAATATCAAGTAAGTATCCTTCTCCACAGCCAACTTCCAATATCTTTTTCCCATGCAACGAAAAGTCATCAATAAACTTTTTCATTTGGCGTGTCCGAAAGGAACACATTTTTTCTGACCAGGCAGCCGATGTAACTACTTCTTTATAATACTCAACAGGATTATTGGTAATTTGAACTAATCCACAACCACTGCACTGGCACAAATTTAAATCAATATGCTCATTATTAGAAAACTCTTCTTTTCGGGGAAGAAATTGAGCTGCTTTAGGCACATTATTTAATACTATCAACGGCTTAGAAAATAACTCACAACCACATAAACGACAATTTTGATTCACGTTTCCTCCAAAACACCCATATTATTTTTTTGCGCCTTGATTAATATATATAGTGTTTTCAGCAACTTCTTCTTCGTCTAAAAATGGCCACAAATCCTCGAGTGGTTTTGACACCATTGAGCCATCTGGATTCTGCTTTGAAGACATCTTCGGCGCGGTAAGCAGATCAACCGGAGTCATAACTTCACAAACTAATGGTCCCTCAGTATTTAATACCGCAAGAACGTCTTCCCGTATATTCTCCTGGCTCGTTATCCGGCTCGTTTTTATCCCATAAGCCTGAGCAACTTTAAGGATGTCCGGCAGTGTCAGTCCACTAGATGCACCACATGCAACATAATGACCGCCAAAATAATTAGTTTGTGTATTACGTATCGAACCATAACCCTGATTATTCAAAACAAAAATCTTAACTGGCAGCTGCAGTCTTGCTAAGGTTTCCAACTCTTGAATATTTAGTTGAATTCCTCCATCGCCATCAATAGCTACCGTTCTTTTACACCCACTTGCCAAACATACTCCGATACTGGCAGGTATTCCAAATCCCATAGCTCCCAATCCTGGACTATTGATGATACGCTGTCCTTTCTTTGCTTTGTATGACTGCAGCGTAATTTCCGCACATGCCCCTGAACTTCCCGGAACTAATATGTCAGTTTCCTGCATTAATTCAGCAAGGACTTCGACCAATATATACGTGTTTACGCCATCCTTGTTATCCCAATATTCATTTATAACCACCGGATAACGTTCTTTCCATCTAGCACACTGTGACTTCCACGAATTTATTACATCTATGTTCTGCATTTTGATATTTCGCTTCAACAATTCCAGAATAACATTCTTTACATCACAGCAAATAGAAAGATCAATATTGGTTTGCATTTTAGCTAGTTCATTAGGATCAATATCAATAAATACTTTCTTTGCAACTGGAGCAAAATTGGTATGATTGTATCCTGTCTGTACCAAATCCAATCTAGCTCCCATAGTTATAAGCAAATCTGCATTTTGCTGAACGAAATTTGCTCCCCGCTGTCCTATAACACCTGGTCTACCCATAAATAATTCATTAGTTTCTTCTAATAAATCTGCAGCCTTCCAGGTTGTTAATACAGGAATATTTAACTGTTCAATAAGATCCCTGAACTCTTTTTCTGCATGCCCTAACCGGATACCATTACCTGCCAGTATAACTGGACGTTCTGCTACAGTAAGCAACTCAATCATTTTGTCAACATTGGCTTTCAAAGCTGAGTTATCAACGGTACTTTCCGGCTCAATAAATCCAGCTAAACTATGTTCATCGATCATTGTAGCCTGAACATCTAACGGAATATCAAGCCACACCGGACCGGGTCTGCCAGTTTTAGCAAAGTAAACGGCTTTTTCCAAGTGATAGCGAATGGTGTTTGGGTCAAGAATGGTCACAGCATACTTCGTTATAGAATCGACTATTTTTACAATATTCACTTCTTGTGTTCCCATTTGACGCACACCACTATTGCCCATCAAATCAGCTCGCTTGACTTGTCCGGATATAACTACACAGGGAATCGAATCAATCCATGCTGCGGCAACTCCAGTAACAGCATTTGTACCCCCAGGTCCAGTTGTAACCATAGCTACACCCAAATTACCAGTGTATTGCGAATAACCCTCCATAGCAATCGCTGCTGCTTGCTCATGTAGTGTACATACGTATCCCATTTCCTTACATCTTCCTAACGAATCATTCAAATGCATAGCCCCACCACCAGCAAAGACAAACACATGTTTTACGCCTAACTCTAAAATAAACTTTATCACATAATCAGATAGCTTAATCATATTCACACCTTCTATAAAACTAGATATATCATGTTATTTAACAGTCGTTAATTCTCTTAGTACTTCTGTTAACGCAACCCCACCACTATTCCACGGACGAGAGACTAAATAGGTAGTTATCCCGGATTCCTGAGCTGATTTTATATTAATGGAATTATCATCAATAAGAATATCAGCCTTTTCTAACCATTTTAAAAAGTCATATTTAGTGCGGTCATAATATAAAGAACTACAATCACTTGCTCGTTCAGATGGAACAAAGTTAAAGCTGCGAATCCATTTTCCAAAATGGCGTATTAACCAAAAAGCCGATAAATCTGCAGTAGAACCAGGAACAGCTGTTAACGCCAAATGTCTGTATTTCTTCCCATGTTCCTCAAACCAGGAAAGGACTTCCTGATTAGGCTGTAAATTCATCATTTCTGACATTCTGAATTCATCCAGTGAACACAAATACTCTTCTTTAGTAACTTTTAAAATTTCATGCGGTGGATTTATAGTTAAATCTTTATACCCACAATGACAATTTGGATGTTCAAGCAACCATTTTTTATGAAACCATTCATGCATTAAATTATTTAAAACATCATCAATATCCCATACAATTGTTAACACAATTAATCCTCAAACCAAAAGGTTAATCCCGTTTTCCGATTCTTAACTTCGCTGATTTTGGGATCCTCATAATAAGAATCATTTATATAGTGAGTTGTCGATACCTCTTCAAAAACAGCCCCGTTCTTACTCCAAAAACGATGCTTTGCTCCTCTTTCGACTAATACTAAGTCACCTCGGTGATATTCTTTTACCTCGCCGTTTAGTTCTATGTTCAGATCACCATACAGAATATGAAATGTTTCTTCTTTCAACTTATGATAATGGCTGGGATGATCTTGATTAGGAATCACCACCAGTATTTTTTTACAATATTCACGATTTATACAATTTACAATTGTTACTCCATATTTATCAAAATTATCTAACCCATAGTGATGAGATAATTCAAAACTCGCTTTCTCAGGTACAGGAACACCGCTATCCTTTAAAATCGATTTAACCTGATTAACGATATTAAGTATTTTAGGTCGAATATCTGCCACGTCGGCATTGTCTTGGTAGATAGCCTGATTAGGCTCAATATCGGTCAAACTATGATAGAGCTTATATTTAGACATATCATTTGCAAGTAGCTGTCCATCAAAGCTGGGTATCGCAAAAAACGTATTGCCAGCATCAATCTTATCACCTTTTTTTATAGGTTTACTAGCAAAAACGCCTCGCCTTAACGACTGCAAGTCTGCTTTTTCTTTTTCGGTAATAGGACGATGCTGATTAAAAATACCACACATTTCATAGGCATCCTTTGCTGCCAGCAGCCAAGCTCTTACCTCAGTCGGGTTTGCAGAGTATGAATTAAGTGTTTCGCCGTCACAAGCAACACCAACATGTTTTTCAAAAATTACCGCACCTTTGGCAATTGCTAACTGAACAGCTCTAGTATTGCTGGGTTGTTCATGTGTTGAATATCCAACGCTAACTCCGGGATATCTAGAGCGCAAAAATTCAATTTGGTTTAGCTGTAAATCTTTATTCATTGTAGGATATTCCGCCACACAATGCATCAGAGAAATGTCCTTTCCTCTGTGCCTGAAAAAGCTAACAACATTGTCAATATCCACTAGTTCAGCACCCGCTGTAGAAGCAATAATAGGTAAATTAGATTGGGCTATCCGCTCTAACAAGGGCCAGTCAGTAAACGAACAACTGGCAATTTTCAACTTCGCATACCTATGCTGCTCAATAAGTCCTACTGACACCTCATCAAACGGAGTACAAATCGTTAAAAACCCATGTTTTTCTACTTCGTCTTTGAGCAGTAAAAATTGCTCTTGTGCTAATCTCGTTTCTTCAAAGCGTTTAACCTGTTTCAGGTCTTTGTTATTTTTGTAATTTGGATGAATGAATGTATCTAAATCACGATACTGAAATTTAAAAGCAAAATCAAAATCAAAACCATCACACGCTGCCGCAATTTCCTTTATAACTCTTTGTCCATGCTCTACGCTGCCTTGATGATTATTAGCCATCTCAAAGATAAATAGTGGTTTCCTATAATTCTGACTTAACATATTTGTACCACCTCTCACGAAAATGTGTTACTATATATATTCTTTTATAGTTTTAAGGATATACGCATTCATGTCCTTATTCATCCCCGGATAAACGCCTACCCAAAAGGTCTGATCCAGAATAACATCTGTATTGCGCAATTCTCCTACTACCCTGTATCCTGTTTTTGTTTTTCTCATTTCATCAAAGCAAGGATGTTTAAGCAAATTTCCTGCAAACAACATTCTTGTCTGTATTCCTCGTTCTTCAAGATAAGTGACAATTTGTTGTCGTGTAAAACCGGCATTTTCTTTCACCGTTAACAAAAAACCAAACCAACTTGGCTCAGAATTAATTGTCGGTTCGGGCAGGATAAAAATATCATTCAAGTCGGCTAAACCTTCTCTTAACATTTGCCAATTTTTTTTTCTTTTTTCAATAAATATTGGTAGCTTTTCCAACTGAGCACACCCAATGGCAGCCTGCATGTCCGTTACTTTTAAATTATAACCCAAATGAGAATATACATATTTATGATCATAGCCTACTGGTAACTCACCAAATTGCTGAGTAAACCGATGCCGGCAAGTATCATCTTTACCAGACGGACACCAGCAATCCCGCCCCCAGTCTCGAAAAGAATCTATAATTCTCTTTAGTTCAGTATCATTAGTATAAACCGCTCCACCTTCTCCCATTGTCATATGATGAGGTGGGTAAAAACTCGATGTACCAACATGACCAATTGTCCCTGTATATTTCCATTCCCCGTTATACAAGACTTTTGATCCTAATGCATCACAGTTATCTTCAATTAACCACAAATCGTGTTTATCACAAAAATCCTTTACATTCTGCAAATCAAAAGGATTCCCCATTGTGTGAGCAATCATAATTGCTTTAGTCCGCTCTGACAAAGCAGCCTCTAATTGATTTACATCAATATTATAAGTAGGCAAGGTCACATCAACAAATACAGGCACTGCCCCATATTGTATAATTGGCGCAACTGTTGTCGGAAAAGCAGCTGCAACGGTGATAACCTCATCACCCTTATTAATTCTTCGCTCTCCCAACTTATATGAGGTTAAAGCCATAAAAGCTAATAGATTCGCTGAAGAACCTGAATTGGTTAACGAACAATATCTTACTCCTAAGAATTCAGCGAACTCTTTTTCGAATTTTTCAGCATACTTTCCTGTAGTGAGCCAAAAGTCCAAAGATGAATCAATTAAATTTATTATTTCTTGTTCATCAAAAATACGCCCACCATAGGCAATACGTTCACCCGGCTTAAAAGACTTCTCTTTTTTATGTTTTACTTCATAGTATTTTACTGCAGCTGCAATAGCTTGACGCTTCAGCGACTCTTCATACTCTAAATCCTTGTCCACTTCAATCCCTCGATTTCATACTTTCCATATATTCGTTGATTTGACCTAAACATATGTTACGCATATCTTCTTTTTGATTATAATGCTTTACACACTCAATTACTTTTTCTAACGTGTGCTCCAAATTCCATTGTGGTTGCCATTGCAATCTTACTTTTGCTTTGGTGGAATCAAGCTTTAAATATTGTGCTTCATGGAACTGAATACCATTATCCACTTCATAAGTACCGCCTTTCCAGTACTCACACATTTTTTTCACAATCCATTCAACAGATTGCGCATTACTATCGTCTGGTCCAAAGTTCCAACTCTCAGCAAAACTTATGCCGTCCTCATAGAGTCTTTGTGCCAACAACATATACCCGCTGAGCGGCTCCAAAACGTGTTGCCAAGGTCGAATGGCTCGGGGATTACGAATAATAATTTTCCCGTCGGTTAAAAGAGCGTTTATAGAGTCAGGTATCAATCGATCGGCGGCCCAATCGCCACCACCAATTACATTACCAGCCCTTGCGGTAGCAAGCGCAACACCATGTTTATTATATTCCTTAGGATTAAAAAAGGAACTCCGGTATGAAGCCGTCACCAATTCTGAGCATGCTTTACTATTTGAATAAGGGTCATAACCGCCAAGCGGTTCATTTTCCCGATATCCCCATACCCACTCTTTATTTTCGTAGCACTTATCAGTAGTTACATTTACAACAACCTTTACACTTTTACAATGTCGCACTGCATCTAACAGATTCACAGTGCCCATAACATTAATTGCATAAGTACTTACCGGATCTCTATAGGAATCGCGGACTAAAGGCTGCGCTGCCATATGAATGACAATATCAGGTGCCGCCTGTTGCATAATATTTGTCAGTTTCTCACCATCGCGTATGTCACCGATAATCGAAGTAATTGATTCACTAATACTACATAACTCAAACAAATTCGGATTTGTTGGTGGTTCAAGAGCATACCCGGTTACATTAGCGTCCAATGAATTAAGCCATAATGACAACCATGCTCCTTTAAATCCTGTATGTCCAGTAACAAAGACCCTTTTCCCTTGCCAAAATGATTTATCAATCATAACAGTGGCCTACCACAATTTCCATGGAGCTTGATCATTATTCCAAAGTTCTTCTAATTTATCTTTATCCCGCATAGTATCCATTGGCTGCCAAAAACCGCTGTGTTTATATGCAACAAGTTGCTTGTTTTTTACTAATTTCTCCATCGGTCCATGCTCAAAAATAGTTTCATCACCTTCTATGTAATCAAAAATTTCCGGTTTTAATACAAAAAATCCGCCGTTTATCCAGCCGCCATCACCCTGAGGCTTTTCCTGAAACCCTTTGACATCATTCTCTTCTGCTAATTCAAGTGCCCCAAAACGGCCGGATGGTTGTACCGAAGTAAGTGTAGCAAGCTTTCCGTGTGCTTTATGGAATTCAACCAATTTACCAATATCGACATTGGCAACCCCGTCACCATAGGTAAGCATAAAAGCCTCGTTACCAATATAGTTCTGTATCCTTTTTACCCGCCCGCCTGTTAGCGTATTTACCCCGGTATCCACCAAGGTAACTTTCCAGGGTTCTGCATGATGATTATGCACATATTGCTGATTTGACATTCTAAAATCAAACGTTATATCTGACTCATGCAAAAAGTAATGGGCAAAATACTCTTTGATACAATAACCTTTATATCCTAGACATACAATAAAATCATTGAAACCATATTGAGAATATATCTTCATAATATGCCAAAGAATTGGTCGTCCGCCAATTTCAATCATTGGTTTGGGTTTTAGATGAGATTCTTCGCTGATTCGAGTACCAAAACCACCTGCTAAAATGACAGTTTTCATATTGTTAGACTTTCTCCCCTCTGTACTTTTTTTACATTTTGACTAACTCTTTCATTCTAGAATCAAACATTATTTTTAATTGTTTCTCAAACTCTTTTTTTATATATATATTTCGAAATATATTATCAGACAATCGTAAGCAATAATAGTATGCATGCCGTGCCAGAATTTGTATATTTCGTCCTTGCTCATGATAAGAGTAACCATGAACTAACAAAATCAAGCGCGCCAGCTTGTTGCATAATTTCAAGTATAAATTACCTTTCTGGGTTTCAATATTACATCCCATTATTTCCAGAGCTTCATCCAGCATGTTTGTAAATTGCGCATGTTGCTCTAAGCGGCCCTCATAAGAATAAGCTACTGAAAAAGACTGCTTTTCAGTTTTCATTACGCTTTCTGGTGCCCCTTCCAAGCAAATAACTTCTGCTAAGAATTTATATTTGCCGGCAACGCACAATAACGCTTCCAAATATAAGTGGGGGTAAATAATATATTCATTTACCTTGTTAATATATTTTTCGTACAGCTTCTTTTGCATAACAAGATCACGGTTGTAAATGGCTCCAGATAAGTAATTAAAAGCAAAGCCTGCATAAAACAAAGCTTCATACCCCTGTTCAAATGTATGATCATTAACAATTTCATACGAATTCCCAGGACCTGCAGTTGGATTTTGAGGCTGTATAGAACCTTGCAACACAGCACTGTCATTTGATGAACGCAATATCTCTAAAAGCCTGGGCAATGCCTCTATATTTACAAAATCTTCATCACTTATCAAATAAACAAACTTTCCTTGCGCTCGCTCGACTGCCCTTATTACATTTCCACCAAACCCAACATTTATTTCATTTTTATAATACTTTAATCGGGAATCTTGAAGTAAACTTATTTCTTTATACTTTCCGTCGACATCTGCGGAATTATTGTCACAGACAACAAATTCTATTTCTTCATATTCTTTTGACGTTAACATATGTTGTACGCTCGCCAACGCTCTATGTCCCCGGTTCCAGGTTGGCATCGCGATACTTAATAATATCTTGTTATTTCGTTTGTTCCAGGGCATATTTTTCAGATAGTGTATTATTTTATCACTTTCTGCAGTGCTTTCCGTTTTATATGTATTAGGTGCAGAAAAATTTCCCGGAACTTCTGTATTCTTCTCTTTACGCACAAACCTGTTAAACTCCATAAATTTTAAATAGCGGTCTTCTTGCCCCATATTAATTGCAACTGATGGTGCATACTCCTGTTTATCAAAAAATACTACAAAATCGATCAAACTAAAAAATAATTTAATTCGGGGATTTGCTATAATGTTTCCGAACTTTACCACCTGTAAGTAAGAAAGAAATTCTTCGGCAGGATCATACACAAGATACAACATTGAATTTTGTGCCTTCTTTTCATAGCTGTTAATGTGATTTATATCATATACATTTTTTACAACATAGTCCTCATCAGTTGTTTCAGTAGCAATACTTGAAGCATCCAAAGAAAAAACACCGGCAAATTCTTTCTTTTTTCTATCAAAAATATAAAACTTCACATCAGATACCGGAATGAACTGTAATGGAAGGCTTGTAAAGTCGATAATAACCTCTACATTCTGATACGCTTTTTGTAGTACTCCCACATTTTCATAATATAAGTGTTTTAGTTCAGCAATATTAGGCTGATAATAACCGTCATTAATAATTTCTAAAATCTCGGCAGGCTTATATCCTAATTCATAAGCTTGAATCAGCATTTTCAAGGCTTCATCATAAAGACCGCTGCTGAATAGAACCGGAAAAAACGCAAAATAAACCGCGCCATAATGTTCTTTCAAGTCAGGTGTGCGTAATATTTGAAGGTAAATGTCTATTGCCTTCTGTAGCTCGTCAGCTTCTACAAATTCCTGCGCTTTTATCATTAGGTCTTCAAATTGCATTTACATTGCACTCCCATTCTGCCTCTTACTTATTTCACCAACATTATCCCTGACTTCCCGAAACCCGGAATGTTTATCAAACAAATATGTTGCAATCACCTGCATTAACTCCAAATCATTCTCATGATCTAGATCCAAAACCGCTGTATCCATCATTACTATGGTGTCGCACTTGCCTTCAAAAATTCCTTTGCCAGCTTTAAGAAACGCTGGCGAAAATGCATATAAAGAAGCATTCATATCAAATATTTCTGGTGCTTCCTGTCTTGCATTAAAATTGGATTTTATAACACGTTCATAACCAGTTTCCGTTTTCTTGACCATGTTAAAATAGGGATTTCTTCTAGCATTTGTTACCGAGAAAACCACATCGGCATCCGAATTTTTCTTTTTTTCAATAAGCGCATTAACATCTGCCACTGTTCGCAGCGGCGACGTTATATCTAAATCAACAACCATATCATATTGCATTGATTTCCTCTGCTGCATTGCAACCAGGCAATTCATGATAACCGCGATTTTGGGCGTATTATCGAGTCCAAGTGCTGAATCTCTTACAACCATATCCACTTCAAAGTTAAGCCGTTCCTTAAGCAATTGAATAAGCTCCAGACTATCTGTATTTAATACAATATCACAATAATTTTCCGGATTTTGTTTTCTATATAAATCAATCGCCGCTACAGTATAAAAGGGTAGCGGATATCCCAAAAAGTCCCTCAAATTCTTATTTTTAATGCCCTTGGAACCAGCTCTGCCGCATATTGTAAATAAGATATTCACTTTATTTCCCCTCCTGGGCTATTTGAAGAGTTCGAAGAGCAGTCGCGATATCATTGGTATTAAGACCGTTTCCCTCTATCAGTTCAAAAAAATGAGCGATCTCTTTTTTCTGAAAGTCATTTCGTTGTTCTTTAAATGAAATGATTTCACCGCTCTTTGAATATCGGATTTCACTGTTGGCAATGTCACCAACGATTGTATCCTCTGGCGTAAATAGCTGAATTTCTCTTATTGTTTTACGGCCAAAATAATCCAAATGCACTTCTATTGCCATGTTTTTATATTTCGCTAGATATAAAGATATATCATCACTGTCAATTTCCAAATCAGAAACTTTACCCCGAATATTAACTACCTGTTCCGGATGTCCAAATAAATAACTCAAATAGTCCCATTCATGGATTAAGTCGATTGAAACACCGCCGCCTTGCTCTTTATGGGCACTGTAAGTCTGCCGGTAATCTTGATTGGGCCTCCAGTCCGGTAAATAACTGGAACAAATAACCCGTGCGCAATAAATCCGAGTTAATTCACATTTATGTTTAAGATATTGAATAACGTCAGTATAACGTAACGGACAAGCCACATAATACACACTGCCCGTTTTTAACGTAAGTGCCTCCAGAGAAATGTCAGTTTTATCAAAAACAGGTTTCTCAATAAACATATGCTTAGTCTTGGAAGCAAACTGCTGTATTGTAGTAAAATGCTGATGTGTAGGATTGGTAACAAAAATCACATCATAGTCGTCCTCAATTTCATCACAATAGTTATATATTTTATTAACATATTGCGCAATGTCTCCAGCAAGTTCCCTGTTTTGTCCGTTTCGAATCAAATCAAAGGTGCAAGATCTTCCTTGTTCATGTAAAACAGCTATTGTATTTTGTAAATGTCTGGTGCCAATTGACCCTAAGCCAGCCATACCTATTTTATATATTTTTTTCACTGTCAGGCCTCGATTCTGTCAATAATCTTAAGAATCTCTTTATCCTGCTCAAAATTGTATGTGGGTGCTTTTCCCGTATTTATCGCTTCGAAAAAAGCGGCAATCTCGTCCGCATACGCATTTTCAACGACAAATCCGGCATAATTGTCAAGCTGCTCAACCTCTTTATATAGTTTGACATTGACATCATATTTGGCAGCAAAATCATACACATATAAACCTGTCGGTGAACCGTCCCAGCGCAGATACAGTTGTTCACCAAACACCTCTAGGTTTCTCACAGCTTTCCGTGCTACCACATCAACAGCTAATGTCCCCTTGCAGCCAGATGCATGTTGCAGAATAACCAGATAATTATCTGCATAGTCAATATCCAGACTACTCATTTTGCTCTTTACCACATCAATTCCGACAATATCGCCGAAAACCTCAGTAAGCCAAGGCAGTTCAATCGCAAATATTTCTCGGCAGCCATTTGACTGCTTGTTGCCGACAAAAAAGTCTTTATAATTTTCCCAGGGATGCCAGTCCGGCAAATATTGCCCAATATGATAAGTGTAGTTAAGCATACAATTTGCTTGCCGGGCTAAATGCCGAATTTGTTTTACTTCTTCCCGATATAAAAAAGTTGAAGACAAAACCAATACTAAATCCTGCTGCCTCGCCAGCGCAATATTGGTGTCATACCCATCAGCCACCAGGTTTAACTCTGTAAATACATGCAATCCCTGAGTTAAGCACTGAGTAATAATCTTGTTATGGGATAACGGCGAGGTGCAAACAAAAGCACAGTCAGCCTGAGGTGCCTCTGCCAAATCCCCAAATGTTTCTATACCGTATTCTTCTGTGCAGGCAACTCTGCGTTCTTCTTTGGTATCAATACCGACAATCTGTATTGTTTCGTCATATTTGCGAATCAGGCGAATCCGCCTTTTTCCCATAGAACCCAATCCAATTACAGCAACTCTCATATACTCAGCTCGCAGTCATAAAAATTATTCACTAATCAACACGTTCGAGTAATCACGTAAACACTTCGCAGAATTCGCCGTTTGCCCGCTCAAAATCACTCATCTGACCAATATCAAGCCAATATTCCCGTATTGGGAAAACAGTAGTTTCGCCATTTTGTTTAATTATTGTCTTAAATAAGTTCGGCATATCGAAATATTCATCAGCCGGAATATAGTCGAGAGCAGTTGGTTCCAATACATAAATTCCGGCATTAACTAAAAAGCGTTCGGTCGGTTTTTCTTCAATGGCAGTCAGCACATGCTTGTCCATTTTTACCACACCATAGGGAATCTGATAGGTATATTCTCTTACACACATGGTAGCCTGCGCTTGATGTTCCAAATGGAAATCCAATAATTGCTGGAAGTTCACCTTAGTCAATAAATCCCCGTTCATTACCAAAATCGGTTTAGCTGGTTTTTGCGGCAGTAAACTTAAGGCCCCGGCCGTCCCCAGCGGTTTATTTTCATGAATGTACTGGATTTCAGCACCCCAGCGCGAACCATCGCCGAAGTATTCTTTGATCATTTCAGCGCGATAATTTACCGATACAAAAAACTTCCTAAAACCGTATTCCATGAAATTTTCAAGGATTGTCTCCAGTACCGGTTTGCCGCCAACCCGCAAAAGCGGTTTCGGACACTCATCGGTAAGCGGCCGTAAACGGCTGCCCAACCCACCGGCCATAAGAACAACCCAGTTTTCTTTTTCATCAACAGAAATCAAGTCCTGCAGCGTTTCGACCTTTATAACCCGCCCGTCATCTTCAATAACCGGAATATGATTAAGGCGCTTGAGCTTCATCACGGCAAGTACGATATCCCGGCGCTCATAGGATTTTGCCACAGTGGGATGGGCATTCATAATGCGCTGTACCAGGTCTTCCAAGGAAATCCCTTTTAAAATACCCCGGCGGATATCGCCGTCAGTAACGGTTCCCAGTAAGCGTTCTTTATCATCTACAACCAGCGCAATCTGCATGGCACTGGAATCAATAATTTGCAATGCCTCGCGAATTGTAGTGTCCGGAGACACTAAGATTTTTTTCCAGTCTTTCATAGTTATGCCTCCTTTGCCGGAATACCAACTACCGTTACCCCACTTGGTACATCACGAGTGACAACTGCTCCCGCTCCGACAATACTGTTCCTGCCAACGTTAACTCCTTGAATAATCGTAGCACCTGCACCAATATGCGCTCCTTCGCCAATATGAACCCCGCCAGATAGTACCGCTCCCGGCGCAATATGCACGTGATTTTCAAGGCTGCAGTCATGATCAATTGCTGCGCGCGTATTAATAATTGTGTTGCTGCCAATAATGCAGCCGGGCTGGATAACTGCTCCAGCCATTATTTGTGCACCTTCCCCCAACACTATTTCCCGAGAAATAATTGCTCTTGGATGCTGCAATGTTTTAAAAGCAAAACCACGCTGTTTAAATTTCTCAAACAATTGACGCCGCAGATCTGCACAGCCAACTGAACCAATGCCATTTACCAGTTGAATTTCATTGGGAGAATACGAAGAAATGATCGTGTCATCACCCATGCGCAAAACACCGAGAACCATTTTATTATCGCTGCGAATATCGGTAAACCCCAATAATTGTTCCGTAGTTAATTGCAATATATCAATAAGCACTTTGGCATGACCACCGCCACCGACTACTATAGTTGGTAACTTCATAAGGTGACCTGCTCGTCCGGCACATAAGCCTTCGCCGCACGCTTCCCCATCAAATCCCAGAAATACAGGGGAGATAACCCGGTTCCCGGACGCTTTACAGTCATATTATCTTCTGTAAATTCTTCACCTTGCCGAATTGTTTGCCTGGCAACCAGACTTTTGCGTGCCACCGCCTTATTTTTCACTTCGGAAACTGTCGGCGTTTTAAGCGGCTGGCCTAATGCTTTCTCCACTATCCTGATTGCCTGCAGCATCTCCGCTAATTCCTGCGGTTCTAATGATGCCTTGTGATCAGGTCCTGGAAGGTTTCTGTCTAGTGTAAAATGTTTCTCAATCAGCTGGGCACCACGAGCAGCCGCCGCAATGGCTACTGTGTAGCCGGGAGTATGATCAGAATACCCAACAGGAAGCCCAAACGCCTCCCTCAGGGTATCCATGGCCTGCAAATTCACTTCCTCAAACGGAGCCGGATATTCTGTTGTGCAATGCAGCAACATTACCTTAGCTTTTAGTAGTGCTTGACCCTCAGGCGCTGCATATGCTTCTTCAAAAGCTTGCCTGCCCGGCTTTATTGGGGTGTTCAAATATCCAAACGCTAACACTTGTAATGCATCTTCCACTTCTCCCAGTGTACTCATCCCGGTAGATAAGATTACCGGCTTTCCCGTCCGGGCTATTTCCAACAGAAAAGGCGCATTGGTAATTTCGCCTGACGGAATTTTTATATAGGGCAAATTATATTTATTAACTAACAGCTGTAAACTTTCTGTATCAAAAGGAGTGGACAAAAAGTCAATCCTGTTCTGTTTGCAATATTTTTTCAACTCGTCATGTGCAGTCTCATCCAGTTCAAGCTTTTTGAGCATAGCGAACTGGGTTTCCTCACTGTCTGTCGTCTGCAGTTGATAATCGGCTTTCGGCGCCTCTTGGCTCACTAAGCTGGCAGCCTTAAAGGTTTGAAACTTAACAGCATCAGCGCCGGCGGCCACGGCAGCATCAATAAGCTGTTTTGCCATTATTAATGATCCATTGTGATTGACGCCGGCTTCGGCGATGATATATATGTGCTTTGCTGTCATTTGCCACTACCCATTTCGTAAAAATGTTTTTTTATTAACACTTGATAATCGTTATACTGTTTTAAAACCGCCAGAATTTGCCCAGTTGCGTTGCCATCGCCATAGGGATTTTTTACGTTGTCACAGCTATAGGTAAAAGCAGCCTGAATGGCTTGATAGATTTCTTCACACGTATTGCCGCAATTTATGACTGACTTTGCCTGCAGCCTTCCTTTTTGTCGGTCACCAATATTCACAGTTGGCTTTTGGAAGGATGGAACTTCATACAGACCGCTGGAAGAATTGCCGACAACCGCATCTACGTGTGCAATTGTGCTTAGATACCGAAGCTGCCCCAGAGACAGGTAGGCTTTGGCATTGGCATGTGCAGCAACAAACTCATCAAGCATCCGTATTATGACTCGTCCTTCTGTATCAGAATTCGGTTTTGTAAATAGCAACCCGACATCTTGTCCTAACCGCTCCAGCGCAGCTAATAATTCTCCAAACTGCCGGGCCGATGAGTTATTCTCCAAAGTTACCGGATGAAAAGTAATAAGCAGGTTCTTAGGTAATAGCGTGAACTCAAGCTGTTGCTCCAGTTGTTCTCTGGTCAATACGGTAATCCGTTTAATAAAGTCAATTCCCGGGCTGCCTACGTTAAATATATGTTCAGGGTTCTCTCCCATTTGCTTCACCCGGTTAGCAGCCTGTTCATTGGTGACAAAGTGCAAATGTGACATTTTGGTGATACTGTGACGAATGGCTTCATCCATAGCGCCTTCGGTAGTATCTCCGCCGGCAATATGGGCAACTGAGATCCGCGCCACTAATGCAGCCTGAACTGCCGCCAAAATCTCATAACGGTCTCCCAGCACAACCATAATATCAGGCTTAAGACGGTCCAATGCCTCCGCAAAGCCGATAACCCCCAAACCAATTGACTTGGCAATACCGACAGGGGTATCACTAGAAAGCAGCATTTCCACTTTGGCATCAATAATAAACCCATCTTGTTCAATAACTTGATAGGTTAAGCCAAATTCAGGAGACAGATGCATGCCTGTTACCACTAGCTGCAGCTGTAGATCCGGATCTTGCTGAATTTCTTTCATAAACCAGTACAAGAGCCCATATTCGGCCCTGGTGCCTGTTACCACACAGATTTTGCGCAAAACATCCACCACTCTTTATAAAGTAGACTTAGCTTCAGGTCGGGTTTTAAACCCATCTAAGGTTAGTAACCGGACAAATTAACACTGCTTGGTAAGTTAATCAGTCTCCTGGAAATATCCTCGGCCACAGAACAGTCCATCTTCGGGCAGGTTTGGTACATAGGCAACGTATACATCAAATTCCATACAGGCCGCATTAAAATATGCTGTTCATGACTTGCTGCGAGCAGTTCATCCCTCTGCCAGGCATATTCCGGCGCCAGTAAGATGGCCTGCAGCCAATAGTTGCTTGTTGCAAACTTGGGTTCTATAAAAAGGTCGACACCATTTATTTGATCAAATACTTCCTGATAACGTCTGGTTAATTGACGTTTCTTCTGCAAAAATTCCGGTAGTTGCTCAAGCTGAGCACAACCCAGCGCAGCATTAATATTAGGCATGCGGTAGTTGTAGCCTACCATGTCATGTTGGAATTCCCATTTATGAGGTACTTTGGCCTGGGTAGTCAGATGCTTGGCAAGCCTACCCAATTCTTCATCATTGGTAAGCACAGCGCCACCACCGCCAGTTGTTACAACTTTATTGCCATTAAAGCTGACGGCTGCAACCCGCCCCCAGTTACCAGTATGTTTTCCATTATAATAAGAGCCAAGTGACTCAGCCGCATCTTCGATAAGTTCAATATTGTATTCCCGGCATACAGCTGCTATTGCCTCCAAATCCACCGGATGACCAAAGGTATGCATAGGCACAACGGCTTTAATTCTTCTGCCGGTATATTTGTTGTAGCATTCATTGTTTCGTACTTCGGTAATCCCGGCTAAGTACTCTTTGAGTTTACCGGCATCTATGCCCAACGTTTTCAACTCACTGTCAACAAAATGCGGCACAGCACCACAGTATACAACCGCGTTGGCCGTGGCAATAAACGTCAGCGCTGGCACCAAAACTTCATCATTTTGCTGAACACCGACTAGTTGCAGGCAAATATGCAATGCCGATGTACCGTTAGACATCGCAATTGCTTTTTTTACTCCGGTAAACTCCGCCAGCTTTTCTTCAAACAAATCAACAAATTTACCAACCGAAGACACCCAGCCGGTATCCAGACATTCTTTCACATATTGCCATTCCTGTCCGCCAAAATACGGTTCGTGTAAACCGATGTTTTGTCTGTCTTGCGGCAAAACTGCTTTTATTTTATTGACAATTGCAGTTACATCCAATTTGTCAGGCCTTTGCTCAATTTTCATATGTTATACACATCTGCCTTATATTGTTTTAGATTGTCCTGATTGGTAAACCAGGCTACCGTTTCTTGCAAACCGCGTTTAAAGCCGTCACAGTTACCATATATGGGCTCCCAGCCAAGCAGTTGTTTTGCCTTATTATTATCTGCCCAGAGCCGCTCCACTTCGCTCTTTTCTGGCCGCAACCGTTCTTCATCAGTAACAAACTCCACCTTTTTCTCCATAACCTCAGCAATCAAAGCCGCTGTATCACCAATGGAAATTTCGTAGTTACTGCCAATATTGATAACTTCACCAATTGCCTTGTCTGACTTGAGCATAGCTTCAAAACCGCGCACAGTATCAGCAACATAATTAAAATCACGGGTAGGCGCAAGAGCGCCTAACTTAATGTTTGTCTTTCCACTGGCAATTTGAGCAATAATCGTTGGAATAACCGCCCGCGCCGATTGCCTCGGCCCATATGTATTAAAAGGGCGGATAACTGCCACCGGGGTATCAAATGCCTGATAAAATGACAAAGCCAACTGATCTGCACCGATTTTGGTTGCTGAATATGGTGACTGCCCTTGCAGCGGATGTTCTTCCGTTATTGGCACAAACCGGGCTGTTCCATATACCTCGCTAGTTGAGGTTTGTACAACTTTTTTAAGTCCCAATTCACGGGCAGCCTGTAAAACATTGAGTGTACCCTTAATATTGGTATCCACATAAGTATCCGGTGAATGATAAGAGTAAGGAATTGCGATAAGTGCTGCCAGATGCAATACCGCTTCACATCCAGCCAGTGCCTGCTTAACACCGTGCGGATCCCGGATATCACCTGCAAACACATCCAGCTCTTTTTTTATTTCTGCTGGTGTCTGTTCCAGCCACCCCCAGGAATTAAACGAGTTATACAATACAAAAGGCCGGACATTATATCCCTGGCGCACAAGATATTCTGTCAGGTGTGACCCAATAAAACCATCTGCCCCAGTTACACATATTTTACCGTTCATAGCAAACTCCTTTTATAATCACTCATAAACAACCTTAAATTCTTCGCCCCGCTCATACCAACCAATTAATTTCAGCATTAATTCCAGATACTCAAGAATTTCATTCATTTCCAGATAAAACAGGCGTATTTGCGGCAGTATTTTTTCCCCATTATTCTTTAGATATCCTTCCCGCCTAAAAGCAAATGCTTCAACAAATAAATGCTGTATTATCTGATAAATTCCAGGTTCTTTAAATTTTTTCATGACGCTGGCAGCATGCTTGGCCTCTTTATCTGTCAGCCTGCCTTTTTGCAATAACAGTTCGATCTCATTTTTCGCGACTTTTATCTGAGCAACATATTCTTCTACATCTTCTTTTACCGCCATGGCCGCATCATACAGTTTCTTACGCCTGTCCTCGGCAATTCCATTTTGCTGCAGTGCTTTCAGCACATTATCAATAACAGTTTCCGGTTGTTCACACGCCCTCCAGGTTGTTAACAACTCGGCAAGTTTGTGATTAGGTGCACCGTCAATCGGAATGCCGCCTTCGGTGGCATTTAAAAACTGCAAATCCGGATTACGGAAAATAGTAAGTTCAAACGTCTGCCTCATGCCATCAAAGGCAGGATCTGAATATACATCATTACCAAAAATATCTTTATATACATGCATTTTTCGCATATACTTCTCTTCAAATTCATTATCCCAGGCACCTGTCGCATGCAAACGATTTTCTGTATAAGCAAGATCTTGCCCGACAAATACGATAGGATTGCATTTCCATTTAACCAAAAGATTTGCTGTTACGTTAGCAACTGAAAACCCGCTGCCAACAGGACAATGGGGAACTTCCGCTTTTTTTATAAGATAATCTTCCAATCCGGCAACATTACCTAGCAAGGTATGAATGACCGGCCCACTGTAATTTTTCAAAATATTAAAATTCAGTTGATTACAATATACTAAAGGAACCCCATCTTCATAGGTTCCTGCAAATATTTCTTTGGCTAAAGGCGATTGGTCAAGGGCAACTCGTAAATGCGGCTTGATATTTTCTTTGTGCAAAATAGAAATAGCACTTCCTACCGCCACAACCAACGCTTTGTCTTTTGCTTCTTTTAACAGATGAATATTCTTATCCAGTGACGGCCCAGCCGACACAATAATCGCCGGTTTCCCCCGAAAACATTCCATAAAATCGGCAATGTCAGCATTGCCATACTGCAGGTTATGCCATAAATTCACAAGCCAATGATTACGGTAGGCATCGAGTGTATTCCGATTTACTGTAGAATATCGTAGCAATTCGATTAATGCTTTATGCATTTCTTTTTCATATTCCGGATAATTCCAATGATAGTTTATTAGACTTACTATTACGGCAATTCGTTCTTCTTGCACTTCGCTGTATACTACTTTTTTCAGCCATTCACCAGCATCGGTTTGTTTTTCACCCACAACCAAAGAAACCTTTGGGAAAATACTTAAAATATCCGGCAAATACCATTGCTGTAAAAACGCACGAAATACATTGACACTTGGCTCAACAATAACCAAGTGTTTTATATGCTGATAATGCTTGTTGACCCATTTTAGAAAGTCACCGCTGCCACAGCCAAACAACACCACAGTGGCATGGTTTTCATCAATAGCTGCCGTTATTTGCTTATATTCGCGTTCACGCTCGAACAGGCTATGCAAACAAAATGCACTGCCAGGTGAAACACTAATTTGGGCATTCCACCCCATCAGGGTTTGTTGAACTGCAACTTCTGTCTGATCAAACTGCCAGGCAGCAATTTTTGCAGACAAATGCGGTGAATTTTGTTTTAACCAGGTTATATTCTTTTCATACCGTTTACCCTGAGCACTTTTCATACTGTTCCCTCTTCTTTCACATCAGACAACAATGGCTGCAGTTTATACTCCAATAAATCAGCAAACAACAAATAATCTTTTTGCTGCAAAGCAGTCAGCAAAGCTTGCAAGGTTTTGGAAAAAACCGGTTCCTTGGCCTGCAGACAGCTTTTAGTGCCTAGTAAATCAATAAACTCCACCAGTTTTTTTTCAAACTTGGCCGGTTGATATGAAAAAATTAAATGCTGAAGCTCCTCGGCTTGATTCTTAACTTGCAGCATATCTAATTCCTGCTTTCTGTATAGGATGATTTTTTTTTTGGTAGCTAACTAATTAAATCAAAACAATCTTGGTTATATAGAGAGAAAGCCAGAGACATACGTCTCTGGCTTCTTCCCCACTGAATAGTTATGCTTATTGCAGCAATTGCAGTACATTCTGTGGTTGTTGGTTGGCCTGAGCCAGCATTGCGGTAGCAGCCTGTTGGAGGATGTTGTTCTTTTGGAAGTTCATCATTTCCTTGGCCATATCTACGTCGCGGATACGGGATTCGGCAGCTGTTAAGTTTTCGCTGGCAGTTCCCAGGTTGTTGATGGTGTGTTCCAAACGGTTTTGGATAGCACCCAGCGAGCTACGTTGCGAAGAAACTTTGGTAATAGCGTTGTTTACAGTTTCAATGGCAGTTTGAGCGCCAAACTTAGTGGAGATATCGATATCATCAACACCGATAGCTTCAGCACGCATATCTTTCATGGAAATGAATGCAGTTTGTCCGGCATTAGCGCCAATTTGAGTCATGATAGAAGCGTCCAGATCGGAAGTAGCTTCTTGGTACTTTCTGAATACAAAGGTCAGCGATTCGCCAACTTTTACTTGGTCATCCATTGCAGATGCAGCGCCCAAGCCTACAACAGTGTTAGCAGCAGCACCAGTACCAGCTGCAGTAAAGGTAATAGAGCTTGCTGCTACAGTAATGCCAAGGTCAGTTGTAGCACTTGCGATTGAATATTGGGTTCCATCAGGACCAACTACTTTGAAGTCAGCAGCTGTGAAAACAGATGCAGTTTTGTCATCAGCTACGCGAATGATCATGTAAGCGCCGTCCAATGTACCAACGCTAGTTTTCAGAGCACTTGCCAATGCTGCCATATTGTCGGCACTGGCAGTAATTGCCGAGTTGTTGTTCAAACGAACAGCACCGTCAATTTTGTCAGCTACGCCAGTAGCTTCACCGTTCAGTAACTTCTTAGTATTGAACTCAGTGGTGTTACCGATACGGTCAATTTCACTTTTGAGTTGTTCTACTTCTGCTTGCAGTTCTGCACGGTCATCATCAGTGTTGGTATCGTTGGAAGATTGAACAGCCAGTTCACGCATACGTTGAAGAATGCTATGAGTTTCGCTTAATGCACCCTCTGCAGTTTGGATCAAGGAAATGCTGTCTTGGGAGTTACGAGTAGCTTGGTCAAGACCACGGATCTGACCGCGCATTTTTTCGGAGATAGCAAGACCAGCAGCATCATCACCAGCACGGTTGATGCGAAGACCTGAAGAAAGTTTTTCTAAAGATTTGCTGGAAGCTTGGTTGTTTGCTGACAAACGATTGTAAGTGTTAAGAGCCGACATATTGTGATTAATAATCATGGGTATATTCCTCCTTGATTTTAGTGCCTAGGCATCCATGCCCGGCTATTTTTTTGTTCAGAGTTAGCATTGTTAGTCCGGCCGGTACCGCAATGGTAACTCTGACTTGTTCAATAATAATATCGTGGGGATTCTGAAGTAACTTAATAGTTTTATTAGAAATTTATTTAGAAATTTATTATTTTTTTATTTAAATCAATACTTTTACTGTCATTGTTTTATATTAATGGTACTATTGGGTTTAACTGGATGATGGTAATAAAAAAATTGCCGCACTTTGGCACATAATCCGAAATCGGAATTGCGCACAAAGCACGGCAAGCATTCTTTTTTTGTAATAGGTTAGCTCTTGCGATCCATAAATGAACCGGCAAAACCAGTAACCATTTGATCATAGGCTCTGGTTATTTCCTGGCTGCGCTTGGTATTATTGCGCAGCCGCTGCAGATTACTGGCAATCAGCTGATTTAGATTGCGAATACTCTGCAATAGCTCCTGGCCTTCATCGGTCGCCTTGTAGCCATCATCAGGACTATTTTCAATAAGTACCTGAAGTTTTTCGCGTTGATCCAAAAGCTCCAAAACCAACTTTACATCATGTTTCTCGACAAATTTGCTGATTTCACGAGTTAAAAAAGCATAATCCTGCCAGAGTTCAGTTGCTGTTCTTTCTTGCTCCATGGCGGCCATTACCTGGCAACTGCCCGCTGCGTTTTCGCTATTTTCATAGCTTGTACCCAGGTGTCACGAAGATCTAACAGCAATGTTTTCGCTTCTTCTAGCTGACTCTTATCTTTTTTTATATTAGCTTGAATTAGACGATATTCAATATAATCATACAGCTTATAATAACCCTGCGCTATTTCATACTGCATGTCTAACGCGCACACAAATTCCTTGACAATATTTTGCGCCCGCAGATTTGCATTATTGGCTTTTTCCAGATTGCCCTGTTCAAGACCCTGTATACTTTCGCTAATAAAGCGGATAGCTCCATTATACAGCATCAGAATAAGTTCTTCGGGAGACGCCGTCATAATCTGCTGGTTTTTATAGACATTAGCAGTATTTGCAGCATTCATAAATTAAATCCTCCTGCGAATTATTGTTAGTTTAACCTTGTGAACTGAATTGTTGGGATAACCAGCTACTCTGCTGGTTTAACTGATTCAAAGCTGATTCCATAGCGTTAAATTGTGCATAGTAACGGTCTTCCATGTCGGCCAATCTTTCGCTTAGTGTATACAAGTCATCGTCATATCTGTTAATAAGCTTAGCAAGAGTGCTCTCAGTATCATCACTAGTCGAGGCAGTTATACCTGCTTCTGACACGATATTGTCCATACCGCCTTTGAGGATATCATACATACGAGTCGCAACACCTTGACTTGCACTCGTATCTCCATCAGCAGAAAATACTTTATTGACAATATCCGGATCGGACTCCAGCGCTTTTTTGAGCTTGGCTTCATCAAGATACAACTTGCCGCCTTCGGTATAGGTACCTGTCGTTATGCCTAAGGCCGACATGCTATTATATTGGCCTTCAACTCCAGACACAGGGCTAGCAATAGCGTTACGCATCTTATCAACCAGATTACGCAACATAGAGTCACTATGCAGCATTCCGCTCTTGGCTTTTGTCTCCCAGGCCGTAATTTCCGACTCACTCATCTCGGCCTTCTGTTCTGAAGAAAGAGGCGCATAATCAGAATAACGACTTTCCTCTACTTCAGCGTTAACTTTGCTCAATGCACTGTTGTATGCCTCAATAAAGGCCTTTACAGCGGTAATGGTTTTGTCAGTATCTCCTGTAACCGAAGCAGTAATAGTACCAGCCTTTTTCAGGTTATAGGTTACATTGGAAATAGTAAAGCTGTTACTAGCCTGGGTAAGAGCTACGCCATCTAGCGAAAAGCTGGCGTCTTTACCAGTCTTAGTAGTTGTATCAAGCTGGAGCTTATTCTGAAGAAAAGTTAATCCCTCAGCAGAAGATCCAGTAAAATCGATTTCGGTGTCAGCACCAGTTTTGGTGTTATACAAGAAAAACCGGTCTAGGTTTGAATCATAATTAGCCTTAATATTAAGACCAGAGTTGTTAATGTTACTGACCAAGTCATAAATACTTTTGCTGGTGTCAACAGTAATTTCTTTTTCTGTAGCGCCATCAGAAATTTTTATGTTGAAAGTAGCAGGAGTAGGTGCTGTACCGCCATAAAACTGGTTAACTAAGCTATCTTTACTGCTGGCACTGTTAAGGTCACCACTGGTCAGCGTAACACCCTCTGCCAGCCAGTTAACAGTAAGGCTATGGGTAACATTAGCCGCATCAGAATTGGCAGTTACTGTTGCCACACTCTCATCTGAAGATGTTACATTTTTAGGCGATAATGTGGAACTTAATTTATAATTAAAAACAGTGTTCCTAAAATCGTTAATAGTTGTATACATGGTGTGATAATCGCTTTTTTTCCACTCTAGCAGCGTCTTCTTTTGCACCATCGAATCATATCTGGTACGCTGCGCTTTCATTAAATCCGAAACCAATTGGTCAACGTCCATCCCTGACCCACTAAGACCATACGTACGTGTTGCCATATCAATCCCCTCCATGGATTTGATTCTTTAAAATTATGCTTTTTTGTCTAATAGCAGCCCGACATAATCCTTTATCGCGGCTATAGTATCCAGCAATTCGTGAGGTGGAAACTCTTTTAGCACTTTCCCTTCTTTGATATCAACAAGCTGTACCATAAAACGCTGGGTTTTGTCATGCAAAACAAACTGCAAATCGGCATTCATCAGTTGAATAATTTTGTTCAAACTGTCTGTCGTTTTGTTAATATCATCTTTGGCTACTTCGTTGTATTCTTTATTCTGCTGTTTAATTTCTCCAAAAATAGATTCCGGTTTTGTTTCAGCGTTTGCATTAGTAATTCCCGCAGCATCAGATGCTTTGACCGGTTGGGTGTAAGCCGCTGAGTTATTATTCACCAGAGTTCCTGTGTTAATATCCACGTTAAAACCACCTCGCCAGTGTTACTATCTACATATATTATCGAGCAAAACCAGAAAATCTTTAGAGTTTTTGAGAAAATATGTAATTTTTATAAATTTATTTAGTTTTAATGTCTTTTAGCAGGTCCAGCTGAGCCAAATCAACCGGTTTCGCTGATTGCTTATTTTCCGCAACAATAGATTCATACAATTCGCCCCGATAGATTTTGATATCGCGTGGTGCTTCAATACCAATACGGATATTGTCGCCTTTTACATCAACGATGGTAATGCAAATGTTGTCACTAATAATAATTTTTTCGCCAATTTTGCGGGTAAGTGCCAACATACTACTTACCCCCTTTTTCTTCTTGTCCAGGACTATCTTGCGGAAAAAGGGAATGGCGCACAGTATACGGAGATTTTTCTAGAATAAACTGCATAGCAATACGTGTTTGCCAATTAATAATTATGGGCGCTAAGAGATTAGCTGTCATTTCTTTTATTATTTCCGGAATACGTACAATGTTAAAAATCTTGGGAGGATTCTCATCAGATAGACCAAGCTCTGTCAAGACGGAATCTTCCAATGTAAAGCTGTAATCTTGAAAAAACGTAAATGGTTCTACAATTACAAAAGTTAAATTTGGTTCGTCAACCGCTTGCAAATAAGCAAATGGACTTTCATTCTGATAAGGCAGAAAAACAAAGTCCCTTTTCCCTTGAAAACCAGGTAGGCCATGAGGAAAACTAATAATTTGATCTTCGTCGACTTCGAGCAAACCAAAACGGGTGGATTGAATCTGCATGGTTGTCCTCCTATTATTCATGTTGTTTTGCGACGAGGTGAATTACCTTGCCGCGCTCTATAGAGCGGTTTTGCCTCCCTGGCATGCCCGGCACCAGAGCACATCCTGTGCCTTGGTTGCGATAAGTCCGGTCAATAGCGAATGGGCAGAGATCCTAGCACTCTGCCCAATTTTTCAGCTTCTTACTTATATTATATCGAATCCCTGCTATGGTAACAATCTTTATTTTCTATGCACCGATATCTACCGAACTATCGGTTACCCATATGCTAATACTTGGATACGGATCTAACCGGATATCAACTTGCGCTGCTTGATAATCCATCCCTACATCACCTCGTTGAAACTTAGTGTCCACCTTGCCTGGAGTATAGTTAATTTCTGGCTGATGTTCAGTAAAATGGATATCCGGCGGCTGCAAATAGGCCAGTTTTACCTCTGGCGTCGGCTCGAGAATTGATTGCTTGGATAATTCTACAATGGCGTTGCCCGCACGTGGTCCGATTTGTGCCATACGGTTGCCATCTTCAACAATGCGTCCAATCGCCGCTGTAGCTATCTGCCGGCTTCGTGCTGCATTGTCACGTGAAAACTGGCTGTTAGTTTTTAAACCATAAGAAGCACGAAACGGTGTTCCATCGATTTTTAGTTCACCTTTTGGCTGATGGATTTCAAGAGTTGCCGCCTCTGTTTCCATAGAAATCTTGGGCAAAGTGGCGTTCAACCCCATATCGGCCCGTTCACTGTTTATACTGATTTGAGCATACTGCTGCGAAATATTGATTCTAAGCATTATCATCACTCCCTATTTGAGGATGAATTGGTTAAAGTTAATTCAGAAAATCAGCCAAGGATTGCGGCATAATTTTGGCGCCGACAGACAATGCAGTGCGGTAAACACTTTCACTGGTTTTAAAATCAATCATGGCTTGCGCAATATCAAGGTCTTCATTAGCAGACACATCGCCGGTGATAATAACATTGTTTTTTTCCAGCAAAGCCTCAGCTTGCTCATACATGGACATGCGCGCTCCGATCTCGGTTTGCGATTGCAAAATATAGTCATGGGCATTATCCACTAGCTGCAGCCCCACTGTGGAGAGCCATTGCAAATCGGCCGTTCCTGTTGTTGTTGACACCGCCGGAACCGAATAGGTATCGCCCACAACAGTATCGGCATCAGCACCAAAGGTATATGTGACATCATCCGGCTCAGTACCTAAGACCGATCCCGGTATGGTAAACTGGCCTGAACCCGGAGTATCTTCGGTGAGGCTAATCCAGTTTTGACCACCGTCAACCGTGTACGAAATAGTGTTCGGGGTCGTGCCGGTAAGCTGGTCAATCCGCAAAGTAGCCGCCTTATGAGTAGTCATTGTCGCCGGAGCTGTCAAATTTGCTGTTGCTCCCAGCGGATTACTCTGGGTAACAGGTGCTTTGCCGTTCAGTACCTGTTTCGCCCACAGCAAACTCTGAAACATCGAGCTAACTTGGGTCGGACCGGTAGATGCCGGAATTCCAGCTTCTGTTACGTAACTCAACGGCCCAAATACCTCATCACCGGACAGACTCACACTGTCTTGCGTCGGAGTTATACCGCCAGCTTGGATCCGCATAGATATTTTATTAGAATCGCCGGAATAAACAACGGCTTCAAAAGCATCGCCACCGCCAACAGCACCCGGATCTACCATCCGGCGCTGGAACGGCTGTGTTTTGTCATTTTGCCCGGCAAAAATATAACGATCACCGATTTTGGTATTACCGATTTCAACCATTTGGTTGATAAGTCCGTCCAGTTCCTGGCCGATAGCCTCCAAAGCCATATCAGGATTAGGCGCAACTGCTTGGGTAACAAGCTCCTTGGCCTTAATAAGAATCGAACTCAAATCACTCATAGCACTATCAGTTGATTCCATCCAGGATATCGCATCTTTAACATGCTGGGTGTACTGTTCATTACCTCTGAGGCTAATATTAAAACGGAGACTTCTTACAGCTCTTACAGGGTCATCTGATGGCGTATGAATGGCTTTGCCATCAGCAAGCTTCTCCTGTAAGTCGGTTTGTCTTGCAAGTGATTTATTCAAGCTTGACATAAAGTTAAAACTCATCATATTTGTGCTTACACGCATCTATAAGTCACTACCTTCCTACAACGCCTGTGCCGTTGATTAGTTTATCCAGCATTTCATCCATGGCAGTCAGTACTCTAGCCGCCGAACTATAACCTTTTTGGAAACGAATCATATCGCTTAATTCTTCATCCAGGTTAACACCTGCCACCGACTCACGCCAGTTAGTGATCTGATTAACCAAGGTTTCCTGGTTAGCGGTGAGACGTTCGGCATTTTCAGTCTGTACGCCAAGTGCACCGATCATAGAACCATAAAAGGTGTCCAGAGAGGATTTATCCAGCAAATCTGACGTATCAACCTTAAGACGATTTCCCAGATTAACAGCATTATCACCGGCAGCATTACCCTGCGGCGGCATAGAGAAAGAGTATGTGTTATATTGGGCATTGTCCGTATCAGCTTTTATAGCAATTTGCACGCCATTGTTCAACAAAAAACCACCGGCAATTGCAGTCGCCGCCGTATATGTTGTTCCCCCATCGAGCGAATAGCTCAAACCAGTAACTGCGCCTGTTGCGGCATTCACGCTATCGATTTGCACCATATACTGCTGGGTCACCGAACCACCTGTATAGGTGTTACCTGCCAGTGAAAGCGTGGCCTTACCACCATCAACATTGCTTTGCGTAATAGTGGCAAGCGTCTTGGCGGCAATTTTGGACAAACCACCGGTTTGAAACAAGTCACCGTTAACTTCCAGTTGTTTAATCCAGTCCAGTTTACTGTAACCAGTTACTGCTTCATAATCGGTTCCAGCCTCACCGAAGAAATTGATGCCGGTGCTTCCCGGATTTACAGTTGTATCAGTACTGTCATTCCCGTAGCCGCTTTTGTGCACATCATTGAATTCCTGCAGCAAAAACTGGCTCATGGTTGACAGTTGGTTCAAATAGGCCTTAGCACTGACATTGCTTTCCCGCGCGTCACCACCGGCAGTTTCTACGGTTTTATCGCGGGAATCAATCAATCCCTTCATTTCGCCGTTGGTAAAACTCATCATTTCACCATCGGAGTCCCGAACATTAACGACCTCGTAGCCATAATCATCGTCTTTTGTGGAAAACGTCTCCAGCTTACTCACGCCATTTAAGTCAACCAAAACGGTGCCGCCAGATTGTATAGTATAGCTGCCGTCTGCACTCTCAGTTACCCGTACATTTATCATCTCAGACAGTTGATCAACAAGATAATCACGCCGGTCTCTCAGGTCATTGGCATTATCCTGACCGCCCATTTCCACACTGACAATCTGCTTATTTAAGGACAACACTTCCGACGATATCTGATTAATAGAATCAACACGAATTTTAATAACATCATTAATATCTGATATCATGTTTCTCAGTTGTGTATTAGCCTGCTGAATAGCATCGACAAGCTCAACTCCCCGTTCACGCACTTCTGTACGGGCGCTGTTATTGTTAGCGTCAGTCGACAGTGTATTCCACGCCTCCCAAAAACCGTCAAACACGGTTTGCATGCCGGTTTCGGTAGGCTCCATGAAAACGCCTTCGATTTTTTGCAGATTATCATGCATGGTTTGTCCATAACCCAAAGTCGACGCTTCTTTCCACATCTGTTGATCTACATAGGTGTTTCTTATCCGAATAATAGTCTGGGCAAGAACACCTGTGCCAATTTGTGCCTTTCCTGCTCCGGTATAGATGGTTTGGGGATTTGAAGTAACTAGATTTACGCGTTGCCGTGAATAGCCATCTGTATTGGCATTAGCGACATTATGCCCAACTGTGTCAAGCGACAATTTTTGAGCCGCAAGTCCCAATACAACAGTGTTTAAACCTGCGAATGTTGATCTCATTTTGTTGTGACCTCCGTTACATATTGCATATTTCCACTGCAATTTATCTATTATACTTTTTTGTCTAAAATAAAGCGGCCTATTTTTCCGGGACCGTCCTGCCCTTGGGGAGCATAGGTGGATTCTGCCGCAGTTTGGCTCAAAACATTGATATTGTAGTTAATATATTCCAGTGATTGTTTGATAAGTTTTTCATTTAATTCATTAAGCTGGGTAAGTTCAGCAGTGATATCCAAAAACTCCTCACTGATTTCTTCCAACTCAGCCGCTGTTTCATCATCAGCATATTGCACAAGGGTTGACAGTGTTACGTCATTAAGAGTAATCCCCAGCGCCGCCGCAAGTTCCTGCATAATCGGTTGACGCTGCTTCTCCAGTTTGCCGGCTTCGATAATTAGCATTTCCTCCTGCTTGGTCAATTGGTCAAGCGTCTGTGGGTCGGCAGCAATGAGTGTTTCCCGTTTTTGCCTGCTTATTTGGAGAAGTGCCTGATAGATTTGCAACGTTTGGTTTAAAATAACGATTAATTTTTCCCACATAACTGTCACCTATGCAACAGCCCCCTCTGCTATTTCTAGTAAAAGCGCTCATTTTTTGAATAAGCAATAATTCGATCCGCCAGTTCACGTGAATCCACTTTGTATTCGCCGCTAGCAATCTGTTCGGCTAATTCATTAACCCGTTCATCCCGAACTTCAGACATGTTTTTTATTGCACGCAAATACTGGCTCACTTCTTGAGCCTGAGTGGATAAAATGACTTCATCCGGCTTTTGCGCCGAACCAGCCGCCTTCACATTGGAGCTTTTAGATGTTTTAGTCTGCTCTCCATAGAGCTTAGCAATACTTTGGATGTTGTTTATATTCATATTGAGCACCTCACAACTCAGGAATTCCTATACTTTAGTATCGATAAAAATAGCGGGGTTATTAATCCCCGCTACAGCTGATTAGCGTTATTTATTGGATTTTTATTTAACATTCCTTCGTTTTACTCCAAATAACGCTGCTATTTATTTTTCATCAAACTTCCCATACATCCTCGACCGGCTTTTGGTCGATATCGACTGTTGCTCATGTTCCTCATGCTTTTCATCGACTTTTATCTGTTCTAAAATATTTCTGCTGCATTTGTCACACAAACGTCCGGTACTAATAAGAGTTCCACAGGTTTCGCAAGGATAGGAAATGTTGCTGCCCATAATACGTCCGCTGTGGAGCAATCGCAATATTATTTTGTGCTTAACGCCGGTAGCTTTATGAATCTCTTCAAGTGTGGCTTTATCGGTATCACGCAGGTATTCCATAACTGTTTCCGCATCATCTTCCTGCCGACGATAACATTCCGGACAAACTCTTGCCGCATTTTCGACATAAAGTTTACCACATTCTGGACAATTGGCTAATCCCATGAACTGGCCCCCCTCGTTATTCTAACAGCTTAGTTAGAACAGAATTTATAACTAAATTCTGTATTAGTCAAGTCTTTTTTATAATTTCACTAATTATATATCATTTCCCTTCCAACTTCTAGGTCTTTAGACCCATTTCTTGAAATATAAATATTTTTTTATAAAACCAGGCAGGATTATGACGTTTTTTGGCTAATTACTTTAGTGCTCATTTAGCGGTTTTTTAAAAATTGCTAACCAAAAGAACGATTAGGTAATATCCTATTTGCAGTCGGTTTTTATGTACACAGCGCGGCGTTCCTCACTGTGTAACACTACGGAAATCACGCTTGGTTAAGGCTGGTTTCCAACGAAAGGCAGTTAGTCGTGTATATGCTTACGCTCATGCAGGACCCGGAAGTTTATGCGGGCGATACAGAAACCTTCAACGGTATCATTGCAAATTTAATGCAGCTTATTCAATTAAAAAATGCAAAACTTTTTTTACACAGCCATCAGGTTGCTAATTATGCAGTTAGTGTTGCTGCAAAAATGCGACTCCCACGCGAAGAGATCGAGCGCATCCGTCTGGCCGCGCTTTTGCATGACGTGGGGCAAATAACTGTGCCCAATCAGATTTTAGCCAAAATTCCCTATCTTTCCACACGGGAAATGAGTGTGTTTAAAAGTCACTGCAATGCCGGCAGTTATATGCTGGAGAATATCCCCTCCTGTCAGGAGCTTATTCCGTATATTCGTTTTCACCATGAACGTTTTGACGGTACCGGTTACCCCAAACGCCTAAAAGGGGTGAATATACCGCTTGGTGCGCGGATTATTGCCGTTGCCGACCACTATGACCGCTTTATCAACCCCTGCACTCAAAACTGGGTGAAAACCAAGGATGAAGCCGTCCGTGAGCTTCTAAGCCATTCCGGCATGGCGTTTGACCCAGAGGTTGTCCGGGCCTTTATTGGCGCACTGTAGAGAAAACACGACTTGCGCCGAACTTTATCTTGCCCCACTGGCCAGCGCCAGTCCTTTCACCGATGCTGCACCAGCCTGTTTTAATACTTTTGCACATTCGTCCATCGTCAAGCCGCTTGTAAAAATGTCATCTACCAGCAAAATATGTTTTCCTGTGATAAGTTCTGGGCGCGTTACAGCAAACGCGCCTTTTATATTTTTCCGGCGGTCTTTCAGGTTGAGTTCCCATTGCGGTGCAGTGGCTCGTGTACGTACAAGCGCTTCTGTCCAGCATAGATTTCGCCGTACAGCCCATGGTTTAAAAATAAGCGCAGTTTGGTTAAAGCCGCGTTCCTGGTATCGATCTACATGCAGCGGCACAGGTACAATAATTTGTATATCGTTATACCGCCCGGTGGTTATGGCCTGATCCAAAAGCCGCCCCAACTTGATAGCTTGCTTGGTAATCCGCCGAAACTTCATATCGCGGATTAGCCGCTGGACAGGCCCGATATAATCGGTCACTGCCACACACTCATCCAGCCAGGTAAGATTATGAAGAGCCAAAGCAACTTGGCTTGGTCTGACAATTTTCTCAATACAGGCTAAACACCACCCGGATTGTTCGGACCATTCCCGGCAGCCTGGACAACGTTGAGGAAAAATCAGATCCCAAAGAGCCTCCCACCAGGCCTTTAGCATAAGTCCTCGCCTCGCAGTCGTTCTGCCAGCAGCGAGTAACGCCTGCGGGTCCGGTCACTTATCACTGCCGTATTAAGTGCCGTCTGAGCCCCTAGTAATATGACACGTTCTTTGGCCCGTGTAACAGCCGTGTACAGCAAGTTGCGCTGCAGCATAATATGATGACCGGGTGTAAGCGGCATAATGACAACTGGATATTCGCTACCCTGACTTTTGTGCACACTCATAGCATAAGCCAGCGTGAGTTCATCATACTCGCCCTTTTCATAAACAACATCGTCCTCCGGATACCTGACAAGAACTTTGCCGTCAGAAATAGCTAAAATATAACCAATATCACCATTAAAAACCCTTTTTGTATAATTATTGCGGGTCTGCATAACCTTATCGCCTGCGCGTAATATCTGGTTGGTACTCTGCAAATAATCCTTGCCTTCAACCGGGGGATTGAGCGCCGCCTGTAGCAGGCGGTTGAGGTTCTCAACTCCGCAAGGCTGACGGTGCATGGGCGATAACACCTGAACATCTCGCCAGCAATCAAAGCCCTCTTGTGTCAACTCGTTTTTACACAGCTCAACAATAGCCTGAGCGGCTTCATCGCCACCCTCAATCTCGCGGAATTGGAAATCCAGACTACCATACTCAGGCAACCTTCCCCGGTTGATCCGGTGAGCATTTAGCACAATCATGCTTTCACCCGCCTGGCGAAAGACCTCGGTCAGCCGCACTACCGGAATGGCTTCTGAACGAATAATATCCTTGAGTACCGATCCAGGGCCAACTGACGGCAATTGGTCAACATCACCAACTAATACCACCCGACAGCCATCTGGGACTGCTTGCAGAAAACAGCTCATAAGCAGCATATCCATCATGGAAGTCTCATCCACAATTACCACATCGGCATCCAGAGGATTATCTTCATCCCTGGCAAACATAGGCTCTTCCTCCAGCCCGCCGCCGGCTTCAAGCAAACGGTGAATGGTCGAGGCCTCCCGCCCGCTTGTCTCGGCAAGCCGTTTAGCTGCCCGGCCGGTAGGCGCACCTAACACAATTTTGAAACCCTGCTGTTCTAATAACGCCAAAATCCCCTTTACCGTTGTCGTCTTACCAGTTCCCGGACCACCGGTGAGCACCAGCACACCATGCTCTAACGCCGCCGCCAGCGCATCGCGCTGCGCTTCAGCCAGTGTAACCCCTGTCGAGGTTTCCCAGTCGGCAATAAGCGCCTGACTATCAATATTATCAATAGGTTTAGCCTGATCTTTAAGCCGCTGCAGCCGCTCGGCAACTTGTCTTTCCGCCCGATACAAATAGCGTGGATAAACTAGTGTCATACCGTGAAAATCCTCGGTATACAGCTTCCCCAGGCTGATTTGCTCGTTTACAACTTTGGCAATCTCAGTTTCGTCATTATGCAACAGTTTGGCAGTTTCGGCAACCAGCGTTTCCACAGGTACACAGCAATGACCGGCCTGTCCGGTCATCAGCAGCGCAAACTGCACACCAGCCGCCAACCGCGACGGGTGGCCTTTGTCAAAGCCAACAGCCATAGCAATTTGATCGGCAATGCGAAAGCCGATACCCTTTATTTCTTCGGCCAGACGGTACGGGTCAGTTTCAAGCACAGCAATGGAATCTGAGCCATAACAAGCAAAAATCCGAGCGGCATACGCACCGGTAACCCCGTGCATCTCCAGATACAGCATGACCTCCTTGAGTTCAGTCTGTTCTGCATAGGATTTGCGTATCTGCTCCACCTTCTTGCTGCCAATGCCCTCCACTTCGGTCAGACGATGGGTATGGAGCTCAATAATCTCAAGGGTGCGAGCGCCAAAATGCTTGACCAGACGAGCAGCCATAGCCGAACCGATGCCTTTAATTGCCCCTGATGCCAAAAAGCGTTCTATACCTTTTTCTGACGTTGGTGCAAGCCGCCGGCAAGCATTGGCCTTAAATTGCCGTCCATAGCGGGCATGTTCCACCCAGTTTCCTGTCAGACACACCTGCTCGCCAACAAGCGGCGGCGGAAAATTGCCGGTTACCGCCACATTACCCCCTTCGCCGTCCGGTTTCAGGCGAAATACAGTAAAACTGCCGTCTGCTGCCTGAAATGTTATATTCTCAACAACACCTTCAAGTTTGTTTTCCACTCTACTAACTCCTAGCGCCATACTCCCAAACATAAGTTCTTTCTTTTATTCGCAGTTTATCAACAAAAATCCTTTATTTTTTATTATCAGGAAGGGATTTTTGTCACAGATGTAGTACATAATACATAGTTGCAAATTTTATTACATCTTTTTACATATTGTGAGGCAAGTGATTATGAAAGAAGATATGTACACCTACCACTACTTTCAAAATCGGGCGATAAAACGCCCATCCCGCGCGTGTGATTTTATTTTTCATGCGGCACTGTTATCAGCTACAGCCTATATTGCTGCCATGCTTGTTTTTCTATTCAAATAAGCAAGCAATACGTCCCAGTTCTACACAATATTCCAATCGAAAAAGCCCTATTTGCCAGTTCTTTATACTGGTAAATAGGGCTTTCTGATTTTTGCTTACAGTTTTTCAGCAATTATTTGAGCCAAATCATTAATGCTGGCTGCCAGTGTTTCCAGCCGGCTCTCAATGCGTACCAGCAAATATGCTGCCACCACCATAGGGAAGCCATAACTGGAAGCATAGTTAAGCATCTGTTCCACAAGCCCACTCCTTTCTAATGCCTGATGATATCTGTAATATAAAGCGCCCCGGCTTACGCCAGAGCGCTTTATATCACTTACACTAAAGCCACTGTCTCACGGCTGCGGATGCGCGCTTCTACCCGTTCAGTCAGGGCACTACCTTTGTTGACAAAGATGTTTCTGGTAATAATGTCCTGCATGACAGTCTGTGCCTGAGCAAGAGTTAAATCAGCTTTGGGATCAGGCAAACTGATTGTCACTTCGTTGCCTGCACTGGTACGAAAAACCAGTTCCAGAGTCTTGGTCATCTGTCATTCCTCCTTTCTCATAAAATTTTGTATCCGGGATTACTGGTTAACAAGACTGTTCAAATCCTGGCGAACAATGTCTACCAGCGTATGCTGCTGGAGACCGGCCAAACTTTGGGCTACGGCAAATGCATCGGCATCAGCTACATCAGACTTAATGTTGGCAAATGTCCGGAGACGGTATACCGGACTGCCGCTGGCATTTACTCCTGTCTGAACCTTAAGAACCAGCTTGCCGCTTTGCGGCATTTTTACTACTGCCATGTTTATCACCCCCTTTACACTTTCATACATTCTGATGGGGTGAGTTTTTAAACAGGCAAATCATTTTTTTCGTAACATTTACAACAGATCTGTTAGTTCTTTTCTCAGGCGGCAGAGTGCCCGCTGCCGCAAACCATAGACTGCCTGTGGCGAAATCCCTAATTCATGAGCGACATCAGCTAAATGCGCATCCTGCAGCAACGTTTTGGTAACTGCAAGGCGCTGTTTATCTGGCAAATTAGCCACGGCTTTATGAATGGCAGCATTTACAAAGTTATTCTCGGCCACGGCTTCCACATCATCCTTGGCAGCCAGCGCCTCAAGCAAACACAGGCCTTGTTTATCTTCCTGATTGTCGCCCTTTCCTATCAGCGGTAGCTCCTGCTGCCAGCGTCGCCGTTCCCGCTTGAATAAATTCCATACGGCAAATTTTACCCGGCTTTCCACATAGCCGGCAAATCGGACACCACTTTGACTATCATAGGTTTGTACCGCACTCACTACTGCCAGCCAGCCTTCGGCAACAGCCTCTTCTTTCAGACCTGCCAAATGCGGCTGAGTGGCATACTTTTTTACCAACCCGGCAAACCGTCGGCATATTTCCGCAAATGCCACTTGACCGGCATAACCCTGTTGAGCTTCTCTAACCAACTCTTCTAAATCCATTATCCTCACCTGTCGGCGAGGAACCGGTTCCTCTGTATTAGCGCTTGCCTACAGAGTAGCACTACCGTCAAAAGAAACACAAAAGCCGACCTGGCTCAGGTTAATATCTGAGCCAGGTCGGCTTGAAAGAAAATAGTTCAATTTGCATTACGTACACTAAATTACTAATCCTACCAGGGCTAATTCAAAATGTACAAAGTTTTATTCGAGGTATCCATTTATTCGGTTAGTTCCAGCCAAGTGGCATACTTTTCATCAAGTTTTTCCTGACAGGCCTCATATTCTTTCGCCAATTCCCGGCTAAGCTCTGCATCCTCATGACTGGTCGGATCATTCAATTTGACCTCAAGCGCAGTTAATTGGTGTTCCAGCATGGCAATCTCTTCTTCCAGTTTTTTAGCTTGCTTGGCAGTATCAGGCTTGCGCCAGTTAGCAGCCTTACCGCCGGTCTGTGCTAGTTTTTCCGGGTTGCTGTTTTGCTTTTTGGCGGCAACTGCCGATTGGGCTGCTGCCTCAGCTGCTTCTTTGGCAACAGCAGCTTTTTTGTCCCGGTAATAACTGTAATTGCCGGCATACTCGGTCAACTGTCCGCTCTCAAGTGCTACTACCCGGTTAGCCACTTTATCAAGAAAATACCGGTCATGGGACACCGTTAAAAAAGTACCGGGGAAATTCATAATGGCTTCTTCCACAGCCTCACGCGCCGCAATATCCAGATGGTTTGTCGGTTCATCCAGTATCAGAAAATTAGCTCCGGTCAGCATCAGCTTTAATAATGCCAGCCGCGCCTTCTCGCCGCCTGACAGGTCACCGACCTGTTTATATACGTCATCACCGCGAAACAGGAAGGCACCAAGGTAATGCCGTGACCGTTCCTCACTAAACGCAAATTCGCGCATAAGTTCATCCAGCACGCTGTTACTGTCTGTCAGTGTCTCATGCTCTTGGGCAAAATACCCAAGCTTCACCCGACTTCCCAGTTTGACCTTACCGCTGTTTGCCATAATATCGCCGGTTAACAGCTTTAGCAGAGTTGTCTTGCCTGCACCATTCGGACCAACCAGTGCCACACCGTCCCCGCGTCTTACTAAGAGCGATATATTGTTAAGCACGGTCTTGTCACCATAACCAGCCGCCACTTCGCCCAGTTCGGCCACCCGCTCGGCACATTCTGCCGGGGGATTAAACATAAAGAAATCAAAACCTTTGGTATCTTCCGGCCTGGCAAGCCTAGCCAATCGGTTAAGCTGGCTTTGCCTCCCGCGCGCCTGCTTGGACTTGATGCCGGCCCGGTAGCGATCAATATATTCTTCTGTTTTCGTAATCATCGCCTGCTGCTTGTTATAGGCAGCTTCCTGTGCTGCCAGTTTTTCAGTTTTCTTTACCATATATTCACTATAATTGCCGCTATAATCAGCGATAGTGCCATTTTCGACAGCCAGTATCCGCTCTGAAACCGTATCAAGAAAATAGCGATCATGAGATATCACCAGCACAGCCCCGGAATAGCTTGTTAAAAAGTCCTCCAGCCACTCCACCATTCCCAAATCGAGATGGTTTGTCGGTTCATCCAAAAATAGATAGTCAGGCTGACGAATAAGTGCCCGCGCCAAACAAATCCGTGTCTTTTGTCCTCCGGAAAACTCACAGGTACGGCGAGTCAAATCCTCAGCCGTAAATCCTAAGCCAAAAGCCACCCGGCGCACATTATTCTCATACTCATAGCCGCCACCACGTTCAAAGCGTTCGACTGCCTGTGCATAGTCCTTCATGCACTTTTCCAGCTTATCCGCATCTTTTTCACAGGCAATCGCGGCTTCCAGCCGCCGCATATCCTGCTGCCAGCCAAGCACATCACCATAGGCACCTACCAGCTCTTCATACAGAGTGTTGTCACCCAGGCCGGTATCCTGTTCCACATAGCCAATCCGTTCACCAGGTGTCAGCGAGACATAACCGCTGTCGGGCTTTTCAAAGCCCAGCAGGCAGCGCACCAAGGTTGTCTTGCCAACACCATTGGGACCAATTAACCCTACTTTCTCGCCACGCCGCACTTGAAAACTTATATCTGAAAAAATATTTTGTATACCATATGCCTTACTTAGACTGCGCACTTCCAATAAACTCATATGTACCTCCTGTCTGCCACTACTATTTTACCGATTAACGCCATCAGATACAAGTATGAGATTGCTGCGCCACCCTCTTGTCAATAAATTACTTTTCTGGTACTATGATAATTGTACAGAACATATGTTCGATATTGATAGGAGGTATTTATTCATGACTGTCACCCTCCCCGCGTATGCCAAAATCGCGGCCATTGTGCCCTGTTATAATGCCACAGGCGACAGTACTGTCATCTATTCGGCCGACGGCACCACTACCATTCTTGCGTCCCGCACGCGCACCGTCATTCAGCGTTTAGCCAGAAGCCAGGCCGTGGACCTAGCTGCCCTGCGCGCCAGGACTCGTTCGGTTACGGAACGGACAAATCTAGAACCGCTGCCGCTTGCCCCAGGCCTCATTCTCGTCCCGGTCAAGATTCGCCGTCCCCGGATAGCTGGCGATTCTACCACTGGGTACATAAATCTTCATACCATTGCCGGCGTTTGCCAAAACACAAAAAAGCCTTACCAGACAACAATTACCCTGTCTGGCAAGACCGAAATTCCCGTCCTTTGGACACCGGCCACCGTCAACCGCCAATTGGCATTAGCTCGCCTAGCGGCCAATACAGCTCCCTCTTCGCAGCTGTTTACTGGCGAAGCTTTTAGAGAAACCTTCTCCGGCTATGCCGCCGAACTATTTCCTTTGGCAATAAAACTAATTGATGTGTTTAATGAAATTATCACAATTAAAGAACGTCAGTAACCTTTTTTCAACTGTTCTGCTTCTTTCGGAATACTGGTTCAGCTTGAGTTTGCCGCAGCAGTGAAGAAACCACCGCCATAAACTGTCTGGTCTTAAGCCGCCCGGTTAAATCCAGAACATGCACCACCGCTCCACGGCAAATAGGGAGTACCTCGGCTACCGGTCGCATTGCCCTCCCGGCGCTGACCACGGTCAAGCCTGGCATCTCAGACGCCAATCTTCGCAAAATGGCCGGAGTCAAATCATCAGAGCCGCAATCTACCACAATAACATCACACTCATAGCTGCCAGTTGCCATCTCCGCAGCCAAAAAGCGCAGCAGTTCTTCTAGCTCATATTCCATATTATGTACCAAAATAACAAAACTGGCATCAGGCAGCTGCATATACGCCAAACCAGTGCACCAAGCCCACATATCTTTGATAACATACCACAAACCATACAGGGCCAACGAAACCAAAATCACACTTGCCGTGTATGACAAAAACAAACTATCCTACCCCCTCTTCCTGGGATAGGATAGTATATGCAGCATTGTAAATAAGGTGCAATCTATGGTCAGTGCTAGTCCAATACCACAATCTTATGCTTTATCGCATACAGCACAGCCTGCGTCCGGTCAACCACACTAATCTTGCGAAAAATATTGGTCAAATGGTTCTTAACCGTCTTTTCACTTAAAAATAACGCTTGAGCAATTTCTTGATTGCTCATTCCCCGACCGACGAGTTGCAAGACTTCAATCTCCCGGTAAGTCAGGCGTTCTTCTTTGCGCCGTTCCAGCATGCTCGGCACCTCATGCCGCACCTCGTCCCGCCGTGAAAGTTCACCAAACAACCTTTTTGCCAGTGTCGGATAAATAAACGACTGGCCCTCATGTACCATACGAATAGCTTTAACCAGCATGCCTGGCTCAATGTCCTTTAGCAAATAACCAACGGCACCGGCCTTAACAACTTCGATTACATAGTTTTCATCATCATGGATGGTCAAAATAATAACCTTTACCGTCGAATCCTCGGCCTTAAGACGCCTGGTGACTTCGAGGCCATTCATGCGCGGCATGTTCACGTCAAGCAGCAATATGTCAGGCTTTAGGCTTTCAATCTTGCTTATAGCTTCTTCACCGTCAGCGGCCTCGCCAATTATATCAAAGTCGGGTTCTAGAGATAATACGTTTTTAATTCCCTGTCTGAGAAGCGCATGATCATCAGCAATCACTATTTTAATTGGCAACAAACTCACCCCCTACTTTTTTTCAGCATAGGCCCCAGTAGGCGCTTATACGCCTCAACACCCGGCTGGTCATATGCATCGACATCGGCTAATTCCCCTTCATAAGCCACCGATAGAGCCAATAAATACAACAATTCGCCCAGATGGAAAGCACTCATCTGCGGCAATACAAACGTGGCATTAAACCGTCCATCGCCACTAAGGGCTGCCGCGTTTGCCTCCAGTGCCGCTGCCATTGCCTGGCTGAGTTGAAAACCGGCTATATCGGACAGCTTGGGTACATTAGGGAAAATATCAGGTATCACCAAGTCCTGGTTCCACGTAGCAACCTTCACAAACTGGATAACTTTGTCTTTTTTGCCATCCTGGTGTTGCTGGGTCTGGGCATGCATATCAGTAGTTCCCACGGCAACAACCGGAGTTCGTCCATAAAATATATCGTTGCCTGAACGGTCTTTCCTCTTACCCAGCGACTCAGCCAACAACTGAACATACCATTCAGCCACCGACTTAAGATAATCGGCATAGGGCATAAAGACTTCAATATCCCGACCATAGTTAACCGCCGCCAAATATTTAAGAGCCGCATTGAGCATGGCCGGATTACTCCATATATCACCAGTCTTGCAGGCCTCATCCATAGCGCGCGCGCCGGCTAAAAAAGCGTCTATATCTAAACCAATACAGGCCGCAGTTACCAGTCCGACTTCAGAAAATACACTGAACCGACCGCCAACACCATCAGGCACACTAAACATCGGCCAGTCCTCCTGAGCAGCCAGCTTGTGCAGCAAGGTTTCCTGTGCACCAGTTGCCGGATCAGTTACGGCAACTACTTCTATAGCAATAGCAGGAGCTGCTTTTTTAAGCAGATCATAAGCCACCATGAAAGACGCCATCGTATCAAGAGTAGAGCCAGACTTGGAAATAATAATAAGCATTACACGATATGGTTGGTTTTGTCGTGTTGCGGTGTGCAGAGCCTTTACCCTTGCCGCCTGCTTAATGTGTTCCACAAGTTCCATAGTCCGGCGCGGATCAATATTATTGCCGCTAAAATAATGCTGTGGATAGCCCTGCCGTTCTTCCTGGCTTTTGCTGTTCCAGAACTCACCGCAATGCACATCAAACAACACTTTATTGCCCAGATAAGAGCCACCAATACCAAAAGATATGGCTGCATCCACCCGGTTTTGCAGCGACTTGCTGAATTCTTTGAGTCGTGCAAGCGAAGCCGGATTGTTGAGCTTGCCTTGCTCAACATATGGTAGCTGAGTAAATAATACCTTCTCTGGCGTACCATCTTTTGATAAATGGCCGCGTACTTCCCCATTCATTCGCATCTGTGAAATAGCCTGATGTGCAGCCTTAAGTCGTTCAGACAGTGCTGCAATAGCTTCTATCGTAATGCTTTTCTCACCACAAAGATTAGCATAATCAAAGGTAAAACCTGATGGTAACTCCAACCTACTCTCCCGGTTACCCATTCATCCCTCTCCCCCACTGGATATATAAGCATGAATAAGCTCTATCTTATCCTTGCTTCGTGGTTGCTGCCATTTCCTTTTCCAACTGCCCAACAGTTTTGAGCAGATATCGCAAAAACGGTTCTCTAAGATCCGGGCGTTTTAGTGCAAACTCAACGGTTGCTTCCAAATATCCCTGCTTGTCGCCGATATCATAACGCCGACCGTCAAAATTGTAGGCATATACAGGCTTATAAGCAGCCAAACGACGTAACGCATCAGTTAGTTGTATTTCGCCACCCCGGCCAGGCAAAGTATTCTCCAATAAGTCAAATATTTCCGGTTCAATCACATATCGTCCCAAAACAGCAAGTCGTGACGGAGCTTCTTCAATAGTAGGCTTTTCGATAAGATCAATAGCCCGCCAGACATTATCCTTAAACGGCTCAGGTTGAACAATGCCATAACTCGATACTTTCTCTTTAGGAACTTCCTGCACTCCAAGAATAGTCCCCCGGCAATCGTCATAGGCATCCATTAATTGCCGTAGACAGGGTACATTGGCGTCAATAATATCATCACCCAAGAGTACCGCAAACGGCTCATTGCCGACAAACTGTTTGGCACAGAGTACAGCATGCCCTAAACCCTTAGCCTCTTTTTGGCGTACATAGTGAATGGTGACTTCTGACAGTTCTTCTACCAATCCCAGCAGGTCATATTTCCCTTGAGCTTTCAGTGTCATTTCAAGTTCAACGGCCCGATCAAAATGATCCTCAATCGCCCGCTTGTTACGTCCGGTAATGATGAGGATTTCTTCAATTCCAGACTGAATGGCCTCTTCAATAATAAACTGAATAGCAGGTTTATCAACAATAGGCAGCATTTCTTTGGGTTGCGCCTTGGTAGCCGGCAAAAACCGGGTGCCAAGACCGGCTGCAGGAATTACAGCCTTTTTTATTTTTTGTTGAGTTTTAGGCATATTTTAGTCCTTTCCAACCTTAACCGCGTATCATGGTCAACAGTTCCTGCGTTTTTTGCTCCATAAGTTTTGCATCACAGCGCGACTCGACGTTAAGCCTGAGTACCGGTTCGGTATTTGACATTCTGACATTGAACCGCCAGTTATTATATTCCACGCTTAACCCGTCCACCCTTTCTACCTTGATGGCTTCCGGCGTATATTTTTTCTCAATCTTTTGAATGACAGCCCGCGCATCGGCAACTGTACTGTTAATCTCACCACTTACTGGGTAGCAGGCGACTCTTTCCCGCATAAGCTCCGACAACGCTTTGCCCTCACGGCAGATAATTTCCAGTACTAGCAACCAGGGAATCATACCGCTGTCACAATAGGAGAAGTCCTTGAAATAATGGTGAGCCGACATCTCTCCGCCATATACGGCATCTTCCTTACGCATGCGTTCTTTGATAAATGCATGACCGCTTTTGCTCAAGACGGGAATTCCGCCTGCCTTCTCTACCACCTCAATGGTATTCCAGGTCAAACGCGGATCATAGATGATTTTGGCTCCGGGCTGACGCTGCAGAAAAGCCTGTGCTAAAAAGCCGACAAGATAATACCCTTCGATAAATTCTCCTTTTTCATCAAAAAGAAAACACCGATCAAAATCTCCATCCCAGGCAATACCCACATCGGCACCATTCTCTCGTATCACTTTGGCTGTAACCTCGCGATTCTCAACCAGGAGGGGATTAGGCACGCCATTGGGGAAACTGCCGTCAGGCTGATGGTTAATTTTAATAAATTCGAATGGTAGATATGGCTCTAAAGCATCAATAACTGCACCGGCACCGCCATTTCCGGCATTCACCACAACCTTCAGAGGTTTTAGGACATTCTTGTCCACATAAGTAAGCAAATGCATCACATAGTCCTTTAGAATATCCACATTTGTGACCATACCTGGTGCAACATTGCCACTCACAGGCGCAAAATCACCGTTGACCACTTTTTCTTCAATTTCCTTAAGACCGGTGTCGCCGCTAATAGGACGAGATTCTGAGCGGACCAGTTTCATGCCGTTATAATCTTTGGGATTATGGCTGGCAGTAATCATAATGCCGCCATCCAGTTTTAGGTGGGCTGTTGCAAAGTAAATCTGCTCTGTTCCGCACATCCCAATATCAACAACATCACAGCCTGTTTCTGTAATCCCCTTGATTACTGCACTTTTAAAGGCCGGACCAGAAAGTCGAATGTCATTGCCAATAGCCACTTTTTTCGCTCCAACTATATCTACAAAAGCGCGTCCAATGCGATACGCCATTTCTTCATTTAATTCTTCTGGTACTTTGCCACGAATATCATAGGCCTTAAACGCATCACGTTTGATTTCCATAGCGACCCCGCCTTTTCTCTTTTCTCAACCATATACTATATACTACACTTGATAAAAAAATTCCTGTACTTATCGTTTGCAGGAATTTTTATTATACTCCAAATTTTTGCTTACATCGCACCATCCATCTGTGTTATAATACCCAAGTTGAGTTTGTTACTCTCTATTTTTTCCATATATAAAACAGGCTAACGCACAAAATCGCTCTTCCCGGGAGTAGGTAGAAGCTGACACCGTGCGCAACTATAATTTTTCATCTTCTAGGAGGTAATATTTTGTCTAATCAAAAAAAACGTTTAGATTTCACCCTAACACCTACATCTTATTTTTGTTTAGCTTTATTTTTATTCTCAATATGTTTCGGTTGGTTATTGCCGTCTGAGTACGGCAAGGAGAATGGTCCTGTTGAATGGTTGCAAGTTGTGGTTTTAGGTATAGCTGCCTTGGTAGCACTAAGTGCACAATTTCAGACAAACCTAGCTTCATCCCGTCGTAAACTTATTGCTTCATCAAGCATTTTTCTTGTACTCGCCATGCTCAGAGAACTAAGCTGGGGGCGCGTATTTTATATGAATAACACAGGGCATATTCCACCCTTAAAATCCCTATGGTTTGGTTCTTACGTCTATCCCAGCATCATCTTTATAGTTATTGCTTTTTTTGTTTATTCTTTTTCACAAGGCTTACATAAAGAACTGCTTAATTGGCTCAAACATGACCGAATTCCGGTGCTTGATATCGTCATTATCATAGCAGCTATCTTTATTGCAGATATTGTCGAGCATCACAGTACTGGATTATTTGGCAAAAGAACTGAGCTTTTTGAAGAGTTGTTTGAACTTGTTTCCTATACCGGTGTGCTTAGCTTCATGATAAACGCAGTGTATAACAAAAAAGTTCATTCTGATGAACCCCTTAAACTAAAAATGAATATCTGATACATATATCAAAAAAGAACAGAGCATTTTTACTGCCCTGTTCTTTTTTGCATTAACCCACTTTACACCCGCCCATACACATCATCAAACCGTACAATATCATCTTCGCCCAGATAACTGCCGTTTTGTACCTCAATAATTTCCAGTGGTATTTTCCCTGGATTTTCCAGGCGATGTTTGGTAGATGTCGGAATATAGACACTCTCATTAACATGTACCATTTGTGCTTGCTCGCCAATTGTCACCTTCGCCGTACCACCAATCACAATCCAATGCTCACTGCGATGATAATGTAGCTGCAGGCTGAGTTGTTGACCGGGAGCAACTACAATTTTCTTCATTTTGTAGCCAGTACCTTCGCCCAATACCGTATAGCTGCCCCAGGGCCGGTACATAGTTGTATGCTCATCCACCTCGCGTCGTCCGCGAGCTTTGAGTTCTGTAACCACATCTTTTACTTTTTGCGATTCACCACGTTTGGCAACAACAATAACATCATCGGTCTCAACAACCAGTACGTCTTCTAGGCCGATGCCAGCAATCAGACGATTACGCCCTAGCATAAGCGTATTCGAGCAATCAATTGGCAGACAATCTCCCTTGATAGCATTACCGCTGTGGTCTTTTTCCAGTACATCATAAATGGCATCCCAAGAACCAATGTCATTCCAATAGGCTGTCAGTGGCGCCATGACCACACGCAGTGACTTCTCCGCAACTGCATAGTCAATCGAGATGTTTGGCATAGCATCAAATTTATTAAGCACTTCCGAGAATTCCACCGTTGCCAGTTGGTATATCTCCGGCGCATGCTCACGAAATTCTTCCATAATACAACCAGCGGAAAAGGCAAACATACCTGAGTTCCAGTAATAGTTGCCTGCAGCAAGATACTGTTCGGCAGTTTTTTGATCAGGTTTTTCACGGAAAGAAGCCACTTTATAACCTGCTCCTATAGCCTCACCTGCCTGAATATACCCATAACCAGTCTCCGGCTTATCTGGTTTAATGCCAAGAGTCACTACCTTGTCTTGAGCCGCTAACTCGACAGCTTGCCGTACATTTTTGATAAATATATCAATTGGATGAATAATATGATCAGCCGGTGTAACAAAGAGTACTTCCTCTGCCGCCGCCCCCAGTTCATCCTGACAAAATCGCGTTGCCAGCGCAATGGCAGGTGCCGTGTTACGGGCAACAGGTTCAAGCAAAATATGTGCACTGCCAGCCCCGCAAGTTGCCAGTTCGGTCTTAACATGATGAATATATTCCTTATTTGTTACAACAACAATATCTGACGATTTCAATAATGGCAGAAACCTCTTAACTGTTTGCGTTAAAAGTGATTCAGACTCTCCTAGCTTAAGAAATTGCTTCGGCATACAGGTACGGGACAATGGGAACAGGCGCGTACCGCCGCCGCCAGCTAATATAATCAGTTTCAAAATAAATCTCCTCCTAGCGATTGGAAAACCCATCTATATTATACCATATCATTAGAAAAGGTTGCATTAAACTGTATTCACCTCTGCCTAACAATAGGCCATATTCACACTAAGACAGAAAACCCGCCTAAAACCAATTGTTTTAAGCGGGTTAATATCTGGGAATAATTTCGTTTACCATTCATATGTTAGCGTCTGAATTAATTCTCTCTTTATTGCGCTCTATATACTATATCGGTTTGCATAAGATATGTCATAACCAATATCCTGCAGCATACCCAACTCGATATCAGTGGGCACCAGCCTCATCCCGTCAGTATATAGGCCATAAGACATAACCGGAGCCTGATTGTTGTAAAAGGGAGTTGTAGACCCGGCTGCATTGGTAGTATACCCATCTGGATGACAGCCATCCAACAGGGGAACATAGGCTCCACCGTTCTGCAGTACCGCATTAGGCCCTGTGAAATAATATCCTGAGCCGTTGTCTAACAGATACTTATCCCAGGCATTAATGCCATCAACAATACCCAGAACATGGCCAATTTCGTGAACTGCCGTAGTAAGAAAATCCAACATACCCGCGCCAGCGGTTGCCACATCATCAGCGGTCTCCGGTGTTGTATCAAAAAACCACTGTGCGGTTCCTCCCCCTGAATAACTGGGTGTGGCATCAAAACTAATGGATCCGACCCATGGTTCAAAGTTTGATGTACTCTTCCAACGATAATAGAGACTGTAGTTCTCAAAGGAGCCAGAAGGCCCGCCTTCAGCCAATGCGCCTTTGCTATCTAAATTCATTGTCCCCACATAGATACGAATGTCGTCAATCGATTTAGGTGAAGTAATAGTTTCATAAATACCAGTATCCGGACGCTTAATATAAAGTTTAGTTCCGGCCGCTACGTCATCAAAGTCGTTCAAAATAACTCGTTCCCAAAGACTTGCAGCATAATCCAATATATTCTTTACCGTATCGTTAAAGAATGATCCCGCATAAGTATAATCAAACTCAATATTGAGGGGCGTTTCCCAGTTATCTTCCTCTATCACCTTTACGCCATCGGTAAATTCGAAGCGGTTGAGGCGACTCCACTCACTTGTATCATACCAATTGCTCAGAGTAACACTACTGCCATCTAAGGCAGTTAAATTCAAATCATCATTTACACGTGAGATTGTGACTTCAGTTGACTTAAAGTTTTTAAATTGAACTAAATCATCCTCATCATTAAACACATCATCAATAATAATGTCATGTCCAAAATTAGTACCGAAAACAAAAGTATCGTTCCCTATACCACTGTCAAGGATATCATTTCCTGCTTCGCCCCATAAAAAATCATTTCCAGAATTACCATCTAAAACATCATCACCAGCGCCACCTCGTAAAACATTGTTAAACTTGTTTCCGGTTATAGCATTGTCGAATCCGTTTCCAGTACCATCAATATCTTTAGAACCCATAAGTGATAAGTTCTCAAGATCATTTCCAAGAGTATAAGTTATCCAAGATGCAACTGTATCGATTCCTTGCCCCGCTAACTCTTTAACAACAACCGTACCCGTCGAATCTACATTATATGTATCATTTCCATCTCCACCTATTAGAGTATCACTTCCGCCACCGCCGTACAGAATGTTGTTGCCGGCATTGCCAGTAATAATATTATCAAGACTATTACCTGTCCCATTTATATTGCCAACTCCGGTTAACGTCAGATTCTCAACATTGTTTGACAGAGTATAGCTAACGGAAGCTTTTATTAAATCTGTCCCGCCGGCAGCCCCTTCTGTCACACTATCGCCGGTATTATCTACAAAATAAGTGTCATTACCAAAACCACCGCTCAGTGTATCTACTCCTGACCTACCATCCAGAATATTGTCACCGCTATTGCCGTTTATGACATTGTTTAAGCTATTGCCATAACCGTCGATATTATCAGTACCGTTTAGGATAAGCTTTTCCACATAAGCGCTCAGTGTATAACTAACACTCGCCTGCACCGTGTCGGTTCCTCCGCCGGCAAGCTCAACTATAACGTCAGCGTTGTTGTCCACTAAATAGGTATCGTTACCTGCCCCGCCAATTAATGTATCAACGCCAAGACCGCCGTCAATTACATTCGCACCGGCATTACCAGTAATGGTATTATTCAACCCGTTTCCGGTAGCCGTTAAATTGCCTGAACCGGTGAGCGTAAGGTTTTCCACATTATCACTTAGAGTGTAGTTCAGAGAAGACAATACGGTATCAATTCCTTCGTTGTAGCTTTCCACAACAATATCGCCAACATTATCTACAATGTAGTTATCATCACCGCTTCCCCCAACTAAGGTATCGGCTCCAATTCCTCCCGCCAGTGTATCATTACCACTCCCGCCTTCCAGCCGGTTTACCAGACTGTTGCCTGTCAACACATCATTGCCGCTCCCCCCGATGATGTTCTCTATATCGGTGTATTGAGTGGCAAGACTAATAGCAAGATTACTTTTTGCCTTACTGGCATCAAGCGTGTCAATACCATCTCCGCCTTTTACGTTAGCTGGCAAATCAAGCGCATCATAGATTATAGTGTCGTCGCCGGCGCCGCCAAGCAGAGTATCTTTTCCTAAACCGCCATCAAGTATATCATTACCGGCTCCGCCTTCCAAACGATTTGCCAGACTGTTGCCTGTCAGTTCATCATCACCGCTGCCGCCAGTAATATTTTCAATGTCAGTGTACATTTCCAGATTGATATGTATATTTGTAGTAATGCCGCTTGCATCCAAAATATCAACGCCGGCACCACCGGATACGCTGCTTGCACTGTCAGCCGCATCATAGATAATAGTATCGTTGCCGTCGCCACCAAACAAGCTGTCATTGCCTAATCCACCAATAAGAATGTCATTGCCGGCTCCTCCGAATAGAGCATCGTTTCCCTCTCCGCCGTCAATACGGTCATTACCAACACCACCATTAATTACATCAATCCCTATAGTTCCGATAATGCTATCATTTTTTGCAGTGCCCTGTTTTCCCCAGCCAGCGTTTATCGCTTGGGCAGTAAATGTATTCCACAAAATAGGCTGGCTGTCAAACTGCACGCTTGACACCGGATGGTTCATCCAGTCAGCAAAGGTAATGACAATGCTTGCGTCTGTTTTGCTGGTCATAATCAAATTATTGTTATCTAATACATAGTCATAATCGCCGAATTTGGCAGGATTTCCATCCCCATCAACAATGCGTACTTTATCTATGCCACTAGCATCATTTGCCGCATTTTTAATAGTTCCGGCAGCGACAATGTAGGTATCATTACCGGCTCCACCTACCAGTGTGCTGTTTTTTCCGTAGTTATCAAGAGTGTCATTGCCAGCCCCACCATCCAGGGTATTCGTGCTGCCGCCCCAGGCATGCAGGCTGTCATTGCCATTGCCTCCTAATAAGCTGTTGGTATTGGCTGGATTATTAATAAAATCACCGTCGATGACAAGATCATCATTGCCGTCACCGCCGTCCAATACATTGCTGCCATACCGATCCCACAGCCTGTCATTGCCAGCTCCTCCGTACAGCCTATCATCAGCATTACTGCCATTTTCCCCTTTGCCATCGCCGCCAATAAAGTCGTCACCGGCGCCGCCATATAAGGTGTCATTTCCTAAGCCGCCGACCAAATAGTCATTCCCGGCATTGCCGTTCAGTGCATCATCGGCATTGCCGCCGTCAATGTAATCGTTCAGCTTTCCACCATTGATACTTCCGATTCCTGCGATATAATCATTAATAACAAAAGTCTGATCACCAATAGTAAATCGGTTTATTTTAGAATTGCTGTTAACATACCAGCCTTGCAGGGTTAACGTACTGGTATCTATAACTGTTGTTTTATCTGAGGAATCATAGTAAGTAATAGTCAGGAGCAAATCATCGTTTGACTTAGTAAAATTAGCATCATATTCGTTATTTCCTG
>Ga0316604_10000343_pt1 | contig 62051 bp, 52 predicted proteins | sample OWC_soil_day20_C_FD_207650 | JGI IMG/M metagenome (GOLD analysis project Ga0316604, IMG submission 207650) | Wetland soil microbial communities from Old Woman Creek delta, Ohio, United States - OWC_soil_day20_CT | ecosystem: Environmental > Terrestrial > Soil > Wetlands | place: USA: Ohio...
AAGATTTGTATAAAGAAACAGTGCAAAAAATCGAGCAAGATTGGCGATCATTAGGCAGTCCCAGGGTAATTACAGCTTGTCCAAGTTGTTTTAGTATGTTTAAACGCAATTTGCCTGATATGTCTGTTGAAATGATATGGACACTTTTTGATAGAATTGGATTGCCATTCAGTGAAGAATCAGGAATGGAGCCTAAAAAGCTGGCTATCCATGATAGTTGTACGACAAGGCATGAAGACCAGTTGCAAACTAGCGTACGAAATATTCTGGGCAAGCTGGGCCACAATATAGAAGAATTGCCTCATAACCGCGATAATACCACATGTTGTGGTTATGGCGGCCTGATGATTTACGTCAATAAAGAAGTTGCGCATAAAGTAATAAACAAACGCATCAAGGAAAGTGAAGCTGACTATGTTACCTATTGCGCCATGTGCCGTGATAACTTTGCCAGTCAGGGAAAACGTGTTTATCATCTTGTGGACATGGTTTTTAGCAATGACCAAGATAATTTGGCAGAACAAGAAGTACCTGGCTATTCACAACGACAAGAAAATCGGGCTCGTGTAAAAACTTCGCTATTGCGGGAAGTTTGGGGTGAAACAGTAGAGGAACCGCAGTCTGATGTCAAAGTAATTATCCCTCCAAGTGTTAGACAGGTTATGGACGACAGGACAATTCTGGTTGATGATGTCAAAAAAGTGATTGCTCATGCGGAAAGTACGGGCAACAAACTGAAAGACCTGGAGAAAGACCAGTTTATTGCCTATTATCAGCCGGTTGCCGTAACTTATTGGGTAGAGTATTCCCCACAAGATGACGGATTTGTCGTTCATAATGCCTATAGTCATAGAATAAAAATTACCGAATAGCGGGGGAGTCAGATGAGCAACCATGCAGGTCAACAAACAGTAAACCTTGTTTGTGTTAAGTGTGGCATTAACCTAACATTGGGGAAGATAGCGCTGGAGTATCTTGGCAGTAACTTTCCGGTTGAACTTTATAAATGTCCGCAGTGTGGTTTGGTTCACGTTCCTGAGGATTTAGCAGTTGGCAAGATGAAGCAAGTGGAGGCCGCTTTGGAGGATAAATAATAATAGCGGAGCTGCTGTCATTCAAGGCAATAAGTCCCTCGAATGAACTAATCAGTTTCTGCTGATAATAGTAGTGGGTGAACTTAGTTATTTTAGAGGAGGAAAAAACTATGGAAAAGAACAATCTAACTGAGCAACATGCTAACAATTTAGACAGTCAAGCCCATTTTGAGGTCCCTTTTGATGTTCATGGTACCGATGCGTCAGCACTAGGCGGAACCTCACCAGAGATGACAAAATTAAGCCAATTTACCATGAAAGGTACTCATAGGCATTAATTAATTCCATCACTTAGTTTCTACCAAGGCAGACGATTGGGGTTGTCTGCCAATTTGATTTCACAGATATATCATAGCCACAGCTGACAAGATGATGATCTTGTCAGCTGTGGTAAAATGTGCACATGTTTAATCGTAATATAGTAAGTAAATCAATAAATAAATAGATAGATAGATAGGAGGGAGGATATGGCTGAACTAAAACGGGAAATAGAACAGCTAAAACGGGAACGTAATGCTCTTATTTTTGCGCATAACTATCAACTTGATGAAGTACAAGAGGTTGCTGATTATGTAGGTGATTCATTTTATTTGAGTAAAGTTGCGGCAAGCGTAGATTGCGATATAATTGTTTTTGGCGGTGTTCGTTTTATGGCGGAGACAGCGAAGATACTTTCTCCAGATAAAATCGTGTTATTACCTGAGCTTGATGCGGGGTGTCCATTGGCTGATACTATAACAGGTGGGGATGTGAGAATGCTTAAGCAACGCCATCCCGGTGCTCCGGTGGTCTGTTACATTAATTCATCTGCAGAAGTAAAGGCTGAAAGTGACATATGTTGTACATCGTCGAACGCAATTAAGGTTGTATCTTCGCTACCTGGTCGTAAGGTGATATTTGTTCCTGATGAAAACTTAGGAGATTATATTGCTAAACAACTACCTGACAAAGAGCTGATTTTATGGAAAGGGTGTTGCAACATTCATGCGAAAGTGAAGCCAAGCGATATCCAACAGGTGAGGGAAAACTATCCTGAAGCGAAAATTGTGGTTCATCCTGAGTGTGTGCCGGGAGTTGTAAAATTAGCTGATTTTGTAGGAAGTACATCGGAAATTATTCGTTATGTGGAATCTTCCGATGCAAACGTCATAATTATTGGTACAGAAGTCGGCGTATTGTGCAAATTAAGAACATCTCGACCGGAAAAGCAAATATTTTTATTACACTCTGGCTTGGTATGCCCAAATATGAAGAAAACGAAACAACAGAGTATTTATGACGCATTATTAAACAATCAGTACCAGATTCATGTGGACGAGGCAGTTGCTGAGAAAGCAAAACATGCTATTACTCGAATGCTGGGAGTTAGTTAGATGGCAGAACGAGGATATATCACTCCTTCATGGAAAGAACTTGAAAAGTTAGAAAGAAAAAACTATGATGTCATTGTTGTTGGGGCAGGTATTGCCGGAATGACAGTGGCTTTATCTTTAGAATCTAAGCTTAGAGTCGCTATTATAAGTAAAGACCAGCTTACGGAAAGCAGCACATACAAAGCGCAGGGCGGCATGGCTGTAGCGGTAGGCCCTGACGATAGCGTAAAGGATCATATCGCAGACACATTAAGGGTAGGACAAGGGTTGTGTCGTGAAGAAGCCGTGAGAGTATTGGCTGGTGAGGGCCCTAAGGCATTGGAGTTTTTGCAGGCGCTAGGAGCAGACTTTTGTCATAACCAAAACGGATTGGATTTAACCCGGGAAGCAGGGCACTCATGCAAGCGAGTGGTGCATTATTACGATTATACAGGAAAGTATATTGCTGAAACATTGGCTTGTAAAGTCAATAGGAGAAACAATGTAGAGCCGATTGGCAATTCTTTTTTGGTTGACATATTAACGACACAAGACAGATGTGGCGGCTGCATTATGGAGCATAGTGGCAAGCTTGTTCATCTTCAATCTGAAGCAGTTGTAGTAGCCACAGGTGGCTACAGTGGTCTGTTTAGTCGATCAACTAATGCAGTTTCGGCTAGTGGTGATGGTATCGCCGCAGCTTACCGTGCTGGAGCTATTATTGCTGATATGGAATTTGTTCAATTTCACCCGACAGTTTTTAATACGTTTTCGGGAAAGTTTTTTTTATTAACTGAAGCGCTTCGGGGGGAGGGAGCGCTTTTACGTAATTCGGCGGGAGAAAGATTTATGTTTAATTACCACCCAAGTGGAGAACTTGCCCCGCGCGACGAAGTATCAAGAGCAATCTTGCGTGAAGCTCACCAACAACCTGGTGGACAGATTTATCTCGATGCTCGGCATCTTGGTAAAGAATATTTAGTAGATAGATTTCGCCAAGTGTATGCTGAACTAGCTCAAAATAACTACTTTATGGAGCAAGACGTAATTCCCATTGCCCCAGCCGCTCACTATACTATTGGTGGAATTAAGACTGACCTTTGGGGTAGGACCAATATATCCTCTTTATATGCGTGCGGTGAAGCTGCGGCAACAGGGGTCCATGGAGCTAATCGATTGGCAAGCAATTCTTTGCTTGAAGGCATTGTATTCGGACGTAGAGTTGCGACATATATTAACGGAGCATTTAGTGCAACAAAAGAACCCTCTACGTTGTCTGCAGGTATTACAGAAGAAATAGGGAGTTGCGTAGATATAAATGTATTGAGAAAAAAATTGGATTGTGCTGCAGATGTAGAACGACTGGGAGCAGAGCTAGAAGCTATGCTTAAGTGGCTAAGTGATGTTGAACAAAAACCTCAGGTTAGTGCGGCAAATAGTTGTAATTATCGTACTAGTAATGCATATCAACTGGCACGACTACTGTTGAAAGCGGCGTTACTCAGGACGGAAAGTAGAGGAACCCACTACCGCAAAGACTTTCCAGAAAAAAATGATGCAGATTTTAGCAAGCACATGATGCAGCAATGGGGAAGGGAGGTTGTCATGGAATGAACAAGTTGGCATTGGATAAATTATTACGCCAAGCTTTATTGGAAGATGTAGGATTTGGAGATATTACAAGCGAAGCAATTTTTACAGAAGACCATGAGTCTAAAGGGTATCTTATTGCGAAACAAGATTTAATTTTAGCTGGATTAGAGGTTTTTAGACGGGTATTTTCCTTAATAGACGAGAATGTGAAAGTAACTTTTCGTAATATCGACGGAGACAGGGTTATAACAGGGCAAAAGTTTGCTCACTTACAAGGGCCAACTCGATCATTATTGACTGGTGAACGGGTGGCCCTGAATTTTTTACAACGCTTAATCGGTATAGCTACCGAAACCAGTCTCTATGTAGAAGCCTGTGGAGAGCATGACACCATAATTGCTGATACCCGAAAAACCACACCAGGTCTGCGGATGCTTGAGAAATATGCCATAAAGGTAGGGGGAGGAAAAAATCATCGTTACGGTTTAGACTCAATGGTTTTAATCAAGGATAATCATATTAAGGCTGCGGGTGGTATCTTACCAGCAATACAGAAGATACGTAACCATATATCTCCTTATATAAAAATTGAGGTTGAAGTGGAAGAAATGAATCAAGTATATGATGCGTTGAAAGCAGATGTCGATATTATTATGCTTGATAATATGTCACTATCCATGATAGAAGAGGCTGTACAAGTAATTAATCGTCAGGCATTGGTAGAAGTATCCGGCAATATTACAAGGGAAAAGATTGCTGCATTGGCATCAAGAGGAGTCGATATAATTTCGTCTGGTGCACTAACACACTCTGCTAAAGCTGCAGATATTAGCATGAGGATAGAGTAAGATCAACTCACAGGGCCCAGTCGCACCTCTGACATTGAGATGGATCTATCAATAGGGGTGCATGGCCCATTTCGTATGTGGGCTGTGGTCATCGATAATTGAAGCTATATATTCAAAAAAATAGAAACAGCCAGAACCCATAGTCATGTTGGGTTTTGGCTGTTTCCATTTTGGAAATAGACTATTCCGGCAGCAGCGGTACAGTGTTAGCACCGTGCGGCATAAGGGTGATGGTATAGTCTTTGCGACCAAGTATTTGCTCGGCAATCGCCAGGGCTTCTTCCAGGGTGGTGGCGGCAATTAAACCGGCGTTCTCGATGAACTCTTTATTTTGTGGGAGTGTGACAATAATGTGTGGCACTTTTTTAGCTGCGAGACCGGTTTTGAGAGCAATAAAGCCAGGAACAGTAAAGGCTTTACGTAGAGCGATTTCACGGTCATAGAGTGACTCGTAGTTAAACCAGCCGCTAAAATCAGGCGGTTCCATAATATCACGACACTCCATCAAAGTAATGATAACACCATCGTCCTTCACGGCCATAAAGGCATTTTCCGTGGTCTTGGTAGCCTGATAAAGATTAATGTCTTTGGGGAAGCCACCAGCGGAGGCAATTACCAAATCGGCCTTGGCGGTAATGGGTACCCCGAAAATATCTTTTACCGTTTGGCAGCCTTCCAACCAGGCAGTGTGCCAATGGCCGGCGACAAATCGGGCAAATTGTCCTTCCGGTGTAAAGACAGCATTGACAAGAAAGACTTGTTTAAGCATAGCTGCCATTTCCATCATGTCTGCATGCATGTTATTGCCATCAAGCTTCCCAGCCATGCAGTTGGGGTTAATACCTTGGCCAACAACCTCATGCAGGCAAAAGCTATGATTGCCCTGAATGGTGGAATAACCGGCAACACCTGGCATAATAGCTTTACGGCCACCGGCGAACCCTGCCATGGAGTGGTAGACAATGCCACCGGTCATGATGACCTTGTCGGCAGCAACAACATGCTGGTTGAGATAGGTTTCTACACCACGCGAAGTTTTGCCCATATAGACAAAGTCGGTAGTATTAGGAGCATAGCTTTGGACAAGTTGAACACGGCGTACTGCTTCCTGGCCATAGACTGCGATATTTTCCTGGTCGGTATGTTTGCGGTGGGAACCAAGGCTGACAACGAGGGTAATGTCGTTGTCCGGGATGCCGGCACCGTTCAGTTCGTTTAAGAGTGTTGGCAAAAATGCAGGATACGAGATCCACTTACGGGTAATATCGCTGGCAATGATCGCAACCTTGTCACCGGCCTTGACAACTTCTTGCAGCGGCGGTGAGTCAATTGGATTACGTAATGCTGTTTTTATGGCTGCAGGTACATCGGTAATGGCTTTGACGGCCTTACCTTCAATAATGTGAAGAATTTGCTCTTCTGGCAGAGTGAGTGCGACTTCTTTTTCTCCAAAACCAAATACGAATTCTTTTTGCATATTCATCCCTCCAGCTGCTTATATACTCGCTTATATGATATATTTCCTGCTGGCAGGGATTACATTCTAAATCTTGCAGTGATTTCATTAAGGTCGGTAGCCATCGTAGCCAGCGCTTCGGAACTGGAACTGACCTCATGGAGGCTGGCGCTTTGTTCTTCTGCTGAGGCGGCCACTGTTTGGGTGCTGGCACTGGTTTCTTCTGCTACAGTACTGATATTTTGGACATTGTTGACCACAGACTGCATACCATGCGCTGTTTCTTCCACTGCATGGCTAATCTGCTCGATACTGTTTTTGACTTGATCCAGTTTAGTAATAATCGCCTGGAAACCCTGTTGTGTTTCATCAGTTGCTGTTTTGCCTGCTGCTACTTCTGTAGTAGCCTTGGCAACCGCATCTACTGAAAACTGGATATCGGTGGTCATGTGGGCAATGATTTCTTCAATATGGCTGGTAGCGGCAGCGCTTTGCTCGGCTAGCTTGCGAACTTCGTCTGCTACCACCGCGAAGCCTCGTCCGGCTTCGCCGGCTCTGGCTGCCTCAATGGCGGCATTCAAGGCCAGCAGGTTGGTCTGACCAGCGATGTTGTGAATGGTGGTGACAATCTGCTGGATATCATCTGAGCGTTTTACTAGTGATTCTGATACTTGAGTAATAGCTATCATTGATTTTTCAATAGTGGTGTTTTGAGTAACAAGCCTGTTGATACGCTGCATTCCCTGATCGGCGTCGCCCACCGCATCCTGAGTGACACTATTGACGTGAGCGGCGCTGGCGCTCATTTGCTCGGCTCCGGCGCCAACCTCTTGGATAACGGCGGAAATATCAGTGATAAGCCTGGTATTTCGGTCAGCCCCAGCGGCAACATCGGTAATGGTTTTGGCGATGTTTTCCGATACTTGCAGTTGCTCATGCACCGACGAAGACAGCTCTTCACTGGAAGCCGCCAGCATATCGGCATTGTTTCTGACCAAGCGGACAATGTCTTGCAGTGCCTGCTTCAGCGCAATGAGCGCATCGGCCATGTCACCGATTTCATCATTGCGGGTGGCATAAATGTTTTTACCAGATAAGTCCAGCTCGCTAATCGCCAAGAGGTCATTACGCAGATTGCCCATTCGATTGGCCAGTTGACGGCTATACCAAATTAGCAGGGCAATAATAGCGAGGATGCCTAGGATGCTGGAGCCAATGACCATTTTAAATAATGTGCCTTGCCGTTCATTGAGTTGGCTGATTCGCTGCTTAAGGGCCTTGTCCTGAGTCGTCATGACATCATTGAATAGCTTGTTGACTGTTTCGGTTTTCTGCCGGGTTCCCGCCAGTACGGTGGCATAACTGGCATCATGATTCTGTTTTAAGGCAATGGAATGCTTAATGTCATCAATATAAGAGAGCAGAGCTACCTGCAACTGTTCACCTATCTGTTTACTCTCTACTGCTGTCACCGCGGCGTTAAATGTCTTTACCGCTTCTGAGCTTTGGTTCAGCAGGGTAATGGTGTCGGCTGCATATTTTTCGTCACTATAAGCAACATAGCCGCGCATGTTGCTCAAGCCTTCATGGAAGTCATCCTGAGCATTTTGTAAAGCCATAGTTCGCGTAACAGCACCGGATAGCATATTCTGATAGCTGTTGCTGGTTTCCTGAATTTCATAGAGGACTATTCCCAGTAGAATGACCATAAGTGCTAAGGCAATTCCCATAAGTACACCCAATTGGGCGCCGATTGGCATACGTTTTTTCATTTGTTATTCCTCCAATTATAGTAATAGTAGAGTTGCAAAGTTTTCAGCAGTCATAGGTAAAAATAGTGTGTGCGGCGTCTAAAATGGGCTGAATAAGGTTTGTTGCCCGATTGCTACGCAGTACAATTTCGTCCGGTTTGTTTGGCCAGGTATAACTGGTTATCAACTTTATCAATTAGTTGATGCAGATCAGTTTCCAGGCCGGAAAAAGTATGTACGCCGAAACTGGCGGTAATATGAAGCTGGCCTGCCGAAGTTGAGAAGGGAGTTTGCTCAATGATTTTGCGGAATTTTTCTGCAGCTTGATATGCTGGACTTTCCGGGCAGTTGATTAAGACAATCAGAAATTCTTCGCCGCCATACCGGGCAACCCAATCGCCGTTTTTTTGACGAATGTTGTTTTGCAGCTGCGCTGCAAAAAACTTCAGTATTTCATCACCAACTGAATGTCCGTATTGATCGTTAATTTGCTTAAAATAATCAATATCGGCCATGATAACAGAAAAAGGCAGGTCGTGTTGTTGGGACAGGGAAATTTCTAGTGGAAGCTGTTCGTCAATATACCTTCGGTTATAAATGGTGGTTAAGGCATCTTTGATTGCCAAGTCATTGAGTTCGGCGATAGCACGGTAAAGGTTGGTGCTTTTTCCTGGCAGGGGCAGAAAGCTTTCTGCCGTTTTTTCACTGATGCATTTTATAAGCTCAAGCGCTGCAATGTGTCCGGCTATTTCTAACGGCATGGCGGTAATCATAAAGAATTTTTCTTGTCGCACTTCAATTTTGATAAAGGTTTCTTTTTGCTGGATTGCCTGTAAGGAGACACAATTTTTGCAAGTATGGGCACTGTTTCCCAAGTGATAGCAATCCCACAGACCGTAGACAGCTGGCGGCAGGGAGGCTGGTGCTAGTGGGTCAATGACTCTTGCAATGTCATAGTATTTTTCTAATATCGTCAGATCGGTGAGCAGAGTAGTCAAAATGATCATCTCCTGTTACTACGCCAAAATGTACATGGATTTATATGCTCCAGATAGGTATTATGTAATTGGACTACAATTATCTTAATTAATGCAAAAAGCATGCCAAACTTGGCATACTTTTTGTTTTAGTGGGTTTTCAGTTAAGATATCAGTATAAATCGTGCTAATTAAGCCCAAAAAAATAAATTGATCGTTATTTTTGCTTGTTGTTATGTTAGAGGTCCACTGTGGTAGGTGCTCACAAAAACTTCCCGGGTGAGAAGTTTTTGTGAGAAGTTTTTGTAAATACATCATTCATCTTGCTTATGTACTCATAAGCTTTATCTGGTGACATTGCCGGACTGTATAGATATCCCTGGCAATGCACACGGCCTAGCTGCCGCAATACAGTTCGCTGTTCCTCGGTCTCGACATATTCTACGATTGTTTTAATATTAAGAGAAGCGCAAAGGCTTATAATGGACGAGACAATTTCCTTGCAATTTTTTTCTTTTGCTATATCCATACTTAATGATTTGTCAATTTTCAATGTATTAACAGGAAAATTTTTAATATAACTTAGTGAACTATGTCCCATGCCAAAATCGTCAATGGCAATCCGCACCCCCATTTGGTACAGACTATTTAGCATTTTTTTTGTTTTGGTATCAGTATTCATCGCGATATTTTCCGTAATTTCAATTTCAAAATTCTTTGGCTGGATACCGTTTTTGTCAATGGCCTGCGAAATATCTTCCAGAATATTTCCATGATCAAATTGGGTAGCTGATACATTGACAGACATGGTTATATCTATTTTTTTGTCATTCCAGTTTCTAAGTTGCCAACAGGCAGTATCAATAACCCATTTTCCTAAAGAATGAATTATTCCTGACTCTTCAGCAATTACAATAATCAGTGGCGGTGGTATATGACCATAGACTTTGTGGTGCCAGCGTAATAAAGCCTCAACACCTGTCACCTGCTCATTTTGATCAATCTGAGGCTGATATTCCAGTAGCAGTTCTTGTTTGGCAAGAGCCTCTCTTAAATCATGCGCCAGAACCCGTGACAGGTTGCCAACAGTATCACGCCGAGCCAGGACAGATTGCGTAACCCTGTTAGAAATCGCCAGTTGGAAAAGGGTATCTAATGCATGGTTCATTTTTAGCGCTTTTTGTTTATTTGCCAGCCACACAAAAGGGAGATAAATTGCGACTCCTACCATTATATCGATAAGTTGCAAGACCACCCCTGTCCAAGAATTGGTTGCCATATAACCGCTAAGAAAAATAGGAGTAGTCCAATTAAATACACTATTTGTCAGGGGTACAAGACCAACTGCCATGGCAGTATATGATAGTAATGTCATAATGATAGGCGCTACTATAAAGGGAATTAAATAAATGGGATTAAGTACAATTGGCAAACCAAATACGAGTAATTCATTAATATTAAAGATACCTGGCAAAATTGATAATTTAGCCAGCCAAGCGGTATTACCTTTTCGTACGATAATCAATATTGCAATAATTAGGCATATTGTTGAACCAGTTCCACCTATTGTAGAATAAGCATTTATAAAGCTAGTAGTTAAAAATTCGGATGGTTGCCCCCCGTCAAGATACATCGTCATGTTTTTATCTGCGGCAGTTGCATAAATGCTTTGTTGGATTGCTCCAAGAACATTTTGACCATGAATACCCAAAAACCACAACAACTGTACCATTACATGAAATATAATCACTGTACTTAGAGTATTCGGCAGTTCCATAAAAGGAAATTTGATAAGGTCGTAAACCAGTTGATGGATGTCCATAACATTTCCGGTAATTGTCACAAACTTAAGTAGTGAAAAAATAAGTAAAGTGATTGCAGCTGGAAATATTCCTGCTACTGCCTGTGAAATAACCGGCTCAGCTTCATCAAAAAAAATACTGGGTCGAATTTTTTTTATGGAACTTAAATACAGAAAAATCTCTGTTGCGGCTAATGCTGTTAATATTGCCGGCATTAACCCGAATACACCTAACCAGTTAAGGGGGAGTCCCAGTGCCCCGTGGTTGCTTAAGGGTTGCATTATTGCAATCAAGCAAGTCAATGATACAATAGACGTCATTTTCGGATAAATAGACCCATTTTGTGCTAGTACACTGGATTTTACTAAAAAATAACTAATTGACAACACTAATAAGACGGACAGCATGCCAAATGTTGAGTTGTATATGGCGCTGCCAATTGTTTTCCACTGAGAACCCAGCATGTTGATCATAAATTGCTGATAAACTGGTAGCGGCAAATTTATAAACATATTTGCAAATGAACCAATTACCACGAAAGGTGTATTGAGCAAGAGCCCTCGCCGGATTGCAATAATATGTCTTTGTTCAGCTATTTTTTCTGATAACTCCGCAAGTCTTTTAAAAGACCGGTGTGTAAGATTATTTCTGGTCTTAAAGGGAGCATTGCCATCCATCGTAACCTCCTAGTATAAATAAAAAGCAGCAAGATATTGGTTTGCTAAGAAATGAACACTTACTGATGAGCGACTCTAAAATTAATTTTCGTGGTTTTTCATCGACAGTGCTTTTTAGTACAATAAGAGATAGCCATTTTGGCGGTTCTTCTTAATGGTTTTTTGAAGAGTTTCACCGTGTAGCTTGTTATAACTGGAATTTTGCTATGGCAACTTGCAAGTCAGTAGCTAACGTAGCCAGGCTTTGACTGGCGGAGGCAATTTCCTGCATAGATGCAGATTGCTCCTCGGTAGCTGCTGAAACGTTCTGTGATTCGGATGCTGCCTGTTTGCTGGCCATATCAATTTCTTGAATCGATTCAACAAGTGTCTGATTGCCAGTGGCAATCTCGTGGATGGATTCGGAAATGTCTTTGATTTGATCGGATAGATGGAGAATGGCCGCTACAATCTTTTGGAAAGTTTCCCCGGTATTATGGACAAGAGAAATGCCTGTTTGAATACCGGCAGCTCCAGTTTGGGTAGTAGCAACAACTTGCCCCAGGTTAGTTTGATTTTTTTCAACAAGTAGGCCGATTTGGTGGGCAGCTTGGTTGGATTCTTCGGCCAATTTTCGAACTTCTTCGGCGACGACGGCAAAGCCACGTCCTTGCTCACCCGCCCGCGCTGCTTCAATAGCGGCGTTTAAGGCTAAGAGATTGGTTTGTCCGGCAATGGAAGAGATGAGGGTAACGATTTCACCGATTTCCTGGGAGCTTTTGTTTAATTCTGCGATAGAGGCTTGCGTAGCAGCAGCGCCTTTGCCAATTTCATTCATTTGTTCGACGGTTTGCTCTACTGTCTGTTGGCCTTGTTCTGCTGACTGGGCGGTAGCGGTTGCAATGCTGGATATATCTTTTGCTGTTTGAGAAATTTGGTTTACTTGATCTGACATGGTTTGTGCCACAGTCATAATTTGATTAGCAGATGTCGCCTGCTTTTCCGCTCCGTGGGCAACTTCGGTGATGGACCCGGCGACCTGATTGGCCGCATCTGCTGATTGATGGGCGCTGGCTGTCAATTCTTCACTAGAGGCGGCTAACTGGTTTGATTCAGATTGAACTTGCTGTACCAGTTTACGCAAATTTTGATTCATAAGGATGATGTTGTCTGACAATTGCCCAAACTCGCTTTTGTCCTGAATAGTTTTTTGAATGGATTTTAACTGGCCAGCGGCAATATCCTGAGTGATCTGATTGATACGGATGATGGGGCGGACAAATGAGTTACTTTGCCAAAAGGTAATTCCTAGAACAAGCAGCAGGCAAAAGATGGACAGGCCGATCAGGGTTCGGGATAAAGCGGTAATTTCACTGGCGGCATCTGCTTTCGTTGTGGACATGAAAAGAACCCAATGTTGACCACCGGGCAGTTCAATCGGAGTGAAGGAACCCACTTGTCCCAAACCTGTTGGTTCTTTATATTCTAAGCGGACACGCATATTTTTTTCCGTGGATTCGGCAAAAGCAGCTATGAATTTCGGGTCAAGAGCGGCGTTGCTGTCTAGTTGGTTTTTTAGTTCAGCAGAAATCTCTCCGGTTTTTACGTTCATGCTGCCAGCTAACTCGGGGCGGGTGGGATGAGCTAAATATACGCCGCTGTCATCAAGCAACGCTCCATAACCCTGTTGCTTAAATTTGATGTCTTTGATAATTGGCAATAGTTTATCCAGCGAGTAGGTGCCAAATAAGACACCGGTCACTTGATCGGCGTAGATAACCGGAACGCATAGGGTAATTGATTGCTTTTGGTTGGCACGTGAGAGAAATACTTCTGAAATATATGGTTTTTTCGTGCTGACAACTTTATTAAAATACTCCCTGTCGGCAACATTGATTACGACACCGGCTCCGTTAATGGTTGAGCCATCCAAAGAAGAAAAAACAATATCGTCATATTTACCAATGCGCTGCATGGCTTCCTGTAAGGCAGGTTGAATCTGTATTTTGTCGCCGCTTTGCAACCGGGCAATGCTGGCGAGGTCTTCCAATTGGGTAATTGCCATACTGAGTTCCGAGTCTACGTGCGCGGCGGCACTGGCAGCTACTGCCTGCTCTGTTTGATTCAGACTCTCTTCCAGATATTTTTCGGAAAAGTAATAACCGATGCCAGATACGACTAGCAGTGTGCCGACAACAAGACCGGCAATGAGACACATAAGCCGAAAACGAATGCTGTGTGTCAGGTACATGTCTTTTTCATCTCCTTTTTGGGGTTCTGCCTACTTGTTTTGCAAAGTTAAGTATTGGGGTCATTATAAGCGATATAACACGCAGATCGCGTAGCTCTTAATGAAAATCACACGCCCCATTTTTATTAGATGTTGTTGACATGCATTCGGGGCTGTCGACACTGGTTAATTCCAACAGAGTGACACCCAGAGCGAGGGAAAGCTGTTGGAAATAAATGATTCCTGGATTTTTACGTTTACCAGATTCGATTTCACTGATGGCCGATTGAGGGACTTTTGAAATAGTCGCTAATTGGTTTTGGGATAAGCCTTTGCGTTCTCGCAATAGCAGCAATTGCTTTCCAATATTACTCATTTCACCACCTCCAATATGGATTATAATATAATTCTATCCTTTTAAGTATTAATGTCAATACTTAAAAGGATAGTGAATGCTGAAAATATTTATGCTACATTAGCCATACGAATCCGTATAGCAAAGGAGCACTATTATGAATATAGGGCAAAAAATAAAAGCAATTCGGGAATCTCAAAACATCAGCATGAATAGTCTATCAAAAATATGCGAAGTGTCGCAGGCGAATTTAAGTCGTATTGAAAGTGGACAACAGCAACCAGCTTTCGATACATTGGAACGTATTATTACTGCTTTAGGTTTTACTCTTGTTGATTTTTTTTCAACAGACAATTCCGAATTAGAACCAGATTTAAAGCGTTTGCTTGATATTATTCGAACATTAAAACCCCAACAGAAACAGGCTTTGCAGGTATTCTTAGAACAAATGAAAAAATAGGATAATACTCCTTATATGATTAAAAAGGACAACAACATTTTAATTTACCATAATTAAATCATGAGCCCATACCAAAGATTCACGATAGGCTTTCAAAACAGTCTGTTCATCCAGTTCCAATTCTTTTGCGTAACCGGAATAAGCTTCCCAATCGCCTTTTTCATACGTCTGGATTAATTTATAAAGAATGGAGAACTGATTATGAACTTTGTCAAGCAGTGCATATTTAATTTCTTCATCCAATCCAATTTCATTAAGTATTTCCAGCAATGGGCGGTCAAGCAAAACATCAATATGAGAGAACATACCCATAAGAAAGGCATCAGCCACTCGGTGTTTCATCATTTTGTCTGAGGCAAGTTTTTCTGAAAACCGTGCCCGGATGAGCGACTCCAGAATTAACTCTCCTGGCTTATTTTCGGCAATTCCTTTTAGCGCGACTAAAGATACCCATTTTATCAATTCTTTTTGACCTAACAGGGCCAATGCTTGCCGCAATGAACTAATTGTACTTTTAAATCCAAAAAATGCTGAGTTAATAAATCGTAATAGTTTATAAGATAGGGAAACATCCCTTTTTATAATGTATTCAATTTGGCTAAACTCCAATTCTGGCCGGTTGATTTCCTGCAAAATATGGAGATGATTTGCCTTATATGCAGGAAGATTTTTGCCGGACAACACGGAAGGCTTACAAAAAAAGTACCCCTGGAAATAGGAATAGCCCATGGAAAGTGCATCCTGAAACTCTTCTTGCGTTTCTACTTTTTCAGCCAGAAATTTTATTGGATAGTTCTGCAGACGCTGGATAAGTTGTTGTCTCTCATTGCGCGGCGTAGTGCGAAAATCTACTTTAATGATATCAGCTAATTCGATGAAAGGCAGAAACTCTGGCTTAAACACAAAATCATCCAGTACCAATAAATAGCCAGCCTGTTTTAGATTTTTGCAGACGCTGATAATCTCCTCATCAGGGATAATATTTTCTAAAATTTCTACAGCGATCAATTCCTGGGGTAACATAGCAGGAACATTAGCCTTTAACGAATTGGCCGTGAAATTAATGAAGGCTTTTTTACCATTTGTTAATGTTTCCATGCCAATAAGCAAAAAACTGTTGGCAATGACACTGTGTGTTGCCTGGTCACCGTCCATACCGTCGTAAGCGTCGATAAAATTGTTACGAAACAGTAGTTCATACGCAAAAACATGTAGTGTAGTGTCAAAAATGGGTTGGCGGGCCACATGTACTTCGGTTTCCTGTGCCATAATACGCTCCTTTCATAATTAGAACCGCCTTAAGAACTTTTTATATGATTTGCGTCGTTAACAGTAAATCCGGTGTGAGGGATTTTTTTCTGATCGCAAATGCAGTAAAAGAGCTGGACTTTGCAGGCGATATAGAAATAATGCAAAAAGCATGCCAAAATTAGCATGCTTTTTGTTTTCAATTGCTATAGAGTCTGATAATGCACCAATATAATATGAAAATTTGGTGATCTTCCATTTTTTTTATTATAGTTACGGTAAAATTTAGATAAGGAAAGGGTTGCAAAAACTTCCCAGTGGGAAGTTTTTGTGAGAAGTTCTTGTAATTATGCCAGATGTTGTTCTTTCTTATTGCGCATTTCTTCTAGGCGATAGGATAATGCTCTGCGGGAAATCCCCAAATAATTGGCTGTAGCTGATTGATTGTTATTATGTGCCGCCAAAATCTTCAGGATGATGTCCTCAGTATAGTTTTTTAACGGATAACCCTGTAATGGAAAAGGAAGCTCGATCATCCCGCCGTGCTCAGGTAAGGAAGAAGGTTCTTCGCGTTGTGGTTGTAATAGTCCGATAATGTGTTCCGGCTTTAGTTCTTTATCATTATAGGCAAAGGTGGCATATTCGATAATGTTCCGCAATTCCCGGACATTCCCGGGCCAGTTATATTCTTCCATAATCCTTGCTGTTTGCGGAGCAATTGTGGCAAACTGCTTCTTCTTGTGTCGCGAAAACTCCTGTAAGAACATAGTGGCCATCGGCAGAATTTCCTCTTTACGCTTTCTCAGCGGCGGAATGACAATATGCGCAACTTTCAGGCGGAAATATAGATCCTTCCGGAAAGTACCATGTTCGACACCTTGCTCCAGAGGTATATTGGTTGCGCAGATAAGGCGGATATTAGTTTTAATTTTCTTCAAACCGCCTACTCGGTAAAAATCTTTTTCCTGCAATACGCGGAGTAATTTTCCCTGTAAATCAGAAGGAATTTCACCGATTTCGTCAAGCAGCAAGGTTCCGCCATGTGCTAAATCGAATTTGCCTTTTGCCCCTTTGGCCATACTGCCGGTAAAAGAGCCTGCTTCATAGCCGAAAAGTTCGCTCTCAAACAGAGTAGGCGCCAGTGCAGCGCAATTAATATCTACAAAAGGGGTGGTACTCAAGGGATCAAAACTGCTTCCATAGTGAATCAGCTTGGAAATTACTTCTTTGCCTGTTCCAGTCTCACCCTCAATTAAGACAGGAATGGAGCGGTCTGTGTGAAGTTGCTCGGCTTGTTGAAAAATCGCCTGCATGCATTCTGAAAAAACACCTACTGAACCAATGATAGATTCTGCTACAATTTGTTTTATCTGGACAAGTTCACGCCGGGTTTCTTCGGTTGCAGCATGTACTTCGTCATGAAAGCGTTCTGTTAGGTTTTTATTTTCCCGCAAAAGTGCCTGGTGTTCGGCAACCCGCTCAATGATAGAATTCAGTTCTTCCGGATTTACGGGTTTGGTCAGATAATCATAGACTCCTGCACGTAATGCGGTAACCGCCGAGTTTAAGTCAGCATAGCCTGTGAAGAGAACAATATCGGTTTGCCAGCTATTGGGTAATTTTTTAATAGCTTTAGCCAGTTCAATGCCAGACAAACCTGGCATCTGAATATCTGATAATACCATGGGGTAATTATCGGTAGAAAATTTTTCCAAGGCTTCCACGCCGTTGGCACACTCGGTTACTTCGTGGTTCTGATGCTTTAAAAACCACAGCATAGCCTGGCGGCTATGCTGTTCATCATCTATGAGCAATATCTTCATGCGCTATCCCACCTTGTTGCTAAAACTTGGTTAAAAATTTATATTCGCAATTTTTTAAGCATACTGGCAAGAAGGTCAGTTTGAACCGAAATTTTTTCCATACAGTCGGAAAGTTCTTCATCAGGTAGTTTTTCCCCCTGCTTTAGTAAAAAGAGGATACCGCCAGCAATCATTTTTATCGAATTAAGCGGCTGATTAAGGTCATGAAAAAGTTTTGCAGGCATTTGGGCTGGAGAATCAGGTGCAGATTCTCTAACTGGCAGGTTAGCTAATGCAGCCAGAACTGTTTCTGCAAAATTTTCGTCTTTTAGGATGTAGGTGATTCCCAGACTGGTCGCTTTCCGGACAATGATTTCATCGGTTTCACTGGTTAAAATTAGAAACAGTAGGTCAGGATATTCAGTATGGACTTGTTCAAAGAGTGTAAGTCCATTGGTATCTGGCAAATACATATCAGAGATAATGCCAACATATTCGTTACCATTGTGTAGCTTTTGCAAGGCTTCTGTACCGCTCTCGACACCGGTTACTTCATAGTTCTCTGTTTCCAGAGTTAAGATAATCATTTCTCGCATAAAGCTGTCATCTTCAATAAGCAGCAATTTTATGGGAGAATTATTTGCGTTTGTAGGTTTATTCATAGTTCATCCCTTTTAAACGTATTACCCGATGACGTTTTTCAGTGTTTCAATAAGGTTAGTTTGATCAAAGGCACCTTTAACAATATAGGCGTTGGCACCAACCTGAATACCCCGTCTTTTATCTTCTGCCTTTTCGCGGGAGGTTACAATTATTATCGGAATTTGTTGATAACGCTCATCTTGACGCAAATGCGAAGTAAGGCTGAAGCCATCAAGCTGAGGCATTTCCACGTCGGTTATAACAGCATCATATACTTTTTTATCAGTTTTTTCAATAGCTTCCAACCCGTTTTCGGCCAAGTCCACCTGGTAGCCATAGGACTCTAGAATGCTTTTTACAATATCCCTGGTGTTGACAGAATCATCGACAACCAGAATGGTTTTGTATTGTTTTTGCGAGTCAGTTTCTGAAGAAATTCCTGCAGGCACCTTATTTTTGCGAGACTGCTTTAGTAGTGCTGCGACTCCGAGCACACTGATTATTTCATCATTGCTGCCAACAGTAAACCCAGAAAGCAACGCAAGTGGCTTTAGCGCTGCAGGTAAAGGTTTTATAACCATGTCGGCTTCACTTATAAGAGTATCAACAATTAGACCTAGTCTTTCCGCGCCTGATGCCAGTAAGATAATCAACAACTCAGAGCGTTCATGCGGTACGGTTTGCGGGCAACTTAAAATAGTCTCAAGTTCCTCCAGGGGGACAATTTGCTCACGTACGCGTAGGGCTCGTTTGTCGACGACATAGATAATTTGGCTGGCAGGTACCATTATTATTTCCTGAACCGAGTAGGTGGGGATGGCGAAAGTGTGATTGGCGGCTGCCACAAGTAACATTCGTGATAGTGCTAGAGTGATGGGGACTTTCAGCAAAAATGTAGTTCCTTCTCCGGCGCGTGTTTGGATGCTGACTGAGCCCTTAAGCTTCTCTGTAATTGTTTGTTTCACAACATTCATTCCTACACCGCGCCCGGATATGTCGGTAATAATGGGACTTGTGCTAAAACCAGATAAAAAGAGCAAATCCAGCAATTCCATTTCTGTCAAGGTACTTACAGCATCCTCAGTTAGCAGTCGTTTCTTTACAGCAGTTGTTTTTATCTGATCTAAAGAGATGCCTGCCCCGTCATCATGGAGCACGATAGTGACTCCTCCTGAATCGTAAAAAGCGGATAGCCGGATGATGCCATATGACTTTTTACCTGCCATAACCCGGTCTTGCGGCAATTCGATACCGTGGTCAACGGCATTACGAACCATATGGAGTAAACAATCGCCCAACTGCTCAATAATTTTGCGATCAAGTTCGGTATTGCCGCCCTCCACTTGAAATTCAATTTCTTTGCCTGTTGTGCGAGTAAGATCTCTGACTACCCGGTTAATTTTATCAAAAACGGTTGCTAGCGGCAGCATGCGTATTTTCAAAGATCGTTCCTGCAGGTCAGCAGTCAGAAGGTTTTCGATTACAGCGTCATTGCGCAGGGAATCTTGAAATTTTGACAATTGACTGTGCATAGCGGCTAAGGTTCCTGTCAATTCCTTAAAAACAGGTTCTGTCTGTTCATTGGTAAGAGCTTGGCGCGATGCTAACGCAAGACTTGTTGTTGATAATCGCATGATATCGCGGACTATACTGGCTTGTTGTTTTTTTCGATATTGAAAGGAAATGATTTCTCCCATCAACTGGATTAATTCATCTAATCGCTCTGCGCGTATTTGGACAAAATCATGTGGTATGTTTGAAACGACATCCTGGACACAATCGTTTGTTACTTTGGCAGAAGTTTGATCTGGACATTTTTCCTGGTTCTCAGCGGTATCTTTCTGCAGAAATTGCTCTAGTTCAGAACAGACCGATGGCAATGATTCCGGCAAGGGGGCCTCGGCAGCAACTGCAGCAAGGAGTTGGCGAATTGTATCAACGCCTTTTAATAAAAGATCCATTACTTCTTGGGAAAGGTTGCTTTGTCCACTTCTCAGCAGCTCAAAAACATCTTCCATTCGGTGTGCTACTGTTGAAATACCTGTTAATTTTAGCATGCGGGCGGCGCCTTTTATCGTATGCGCAGCCCGAAAAACCGAATTAAGAATCTCTGAGGAAAAGCCTTGTGCCTCTAATGTGAGTAATTCTTTTTCCATTTGATCGCAATGTTTCGCGGCTTCTACTGTAAATTTAGTCAAAAGAAGTTTGATATTTAATGCCATAATGCCATACCCCTCCTTCAGTAGGGATTTAGTGGTCATAAGCCTGCAATTTTGCTATATTGTGCTGGCATAATCGGATAAAGTTATCGAGCTCAAACGGCACTAAAAAAAAGCTTAACCCGTGTTTTTCAAAGTTGCCTTGCTTGAGTATTTTCATAGCCACTGCATATTCCCGCTTGGCGTAAGGGGCTTCTTCTGGCAGTTGATACATTTCTGCCAGAAAGAAATGAGCCAGCCAGCATTCGGGATACACATACACCGCTTCCTTAAAGCGTTGGATGGCCTCTGAATGTTTTCCGGTAAGCTTGGCTGCTATGCCAAGGAGCAGATAAGCTTCCAGGCAAAAAGTATCTATCATCAGCGCTGTCTGGCACAGTTCGATTGCAGCTTCTACTTGCTCATGATTAAGAAGAATATTGGCTTTTAAGGTATAAGCCTTAATGAAAAATGAATCAACGGCAAGGATTTCGTCCAGACGGCTAATGGCCTCAGGATATTCTTTCAATTTTACTAATTCCAGTGCAGCGGTGAACCGTTCGTGGCAGCGAGCGCCTTTGGCAGCTAATGACAAAGGTGATTGCCGCATACTGGTTGTTAAACTGGAACGAACTGTTTGCGGTGCAAGTTTAGGTGAGTGTTTCTTTAGGTGTGATGGGGGAATTTGCCTTGGCAGGTCAGCAGCTAGGTACTGTTTATTTGTTGCAGTTATCTCTCTGGCAACAGCAGCGCGGCCAGTTGTTGCTTCAACCGCTTGTTTTTGGTAATAAAATGCGTCACCATTTTTAACCAGTGAGAGTAGCTTATTATTGTGATATAAAGTTTCCGTACAGCTCAGAAACAAGCAGCCGTCAGCGTTTAGCAACTCAGACAAACGACGAAAGACTGCTTTCTGTTGCTCTTTAGAAAAATAAATGGAGACATTCCGATAAAATACGATATCCATGTTTTGCGTCCAATCCGGATACGCTTGCGCAAATAAGTTTAACGATTCAAACCGTACTTTTTTTTTGATATGGCTTTTAATCATAAAATTCTCTTTTGATACGTGATCAAAGCAGCTATCACGAATATCGTTGGGACAGGAACGAAAAGAATATAAGCCATATAAACCGGCTTGCGCCTTTTTTATGGCTTCTTTGTCCACATCAACACCGATTACTTCAAAGTCCCAGTCAATTCCTGCGCCAGGTATTGTAAGAGCAGTTATTGCCATAGAATAGGCTTCTTCACCTGTTGAGCAACCGGCGCTCAACAGGCGAAGAACAGGAAGGTGTTTCCCGGTTTTTAGTAACCGGGGAATGACCTGCTTACTCATAGTAGCAAGGTGGGCCGGTTCACGGAAAAAATAAGTCTCATGAATAGTTAAAAGGTTAATAAGCAGCAATAATTCGTCTTCTTGCTGCTGTACCAACTGCAAATAGTCATTAATAGTGAAAATTTTACATACTTCCATACGTTCCTGGACAGCTTCTTGTAACAGTTTCAGTCGTTGCTGACGAAATTCCAGCCCATACTGCTGGTTGATGAACAGGCTAAGTTTTTCTAAATCAAATTCTAGCAGCATAGTTGACTTCATTATCATAAGGCAAGCACCTTAGTCAATGTGGACGAGATATCTTTTTCCGCCACAATAAAATCGGCTAAACCAGCTTCAATTACTAGTCTGGGCATGTTGTAGATAAGTGATGTTTGTTCATTTTGGGCGATAGTAACACCGCCGGCTGCTTTGATGGCTTGCATTCCTTTAACCCCGTCTTCCCCCATGCCTGTCAGAATAATGCCGATTGCTCCCGCGCGGTAGATATGCGCTACCGAAGAAAGCAGCATATCACAGGAGGGATGATAGATATGCCCTGGTGAATAGGGCCGTAGTTCCATGTTGTCGTTTACATCTACCTGCACGTTAAATTCCGGCGGGGCAATTAATACTCTCCCTGGAAGCAAAGAATCGGATTGCGACGCCACCTTTACGGTAAGTGGTGTTTGAGAATCAAGCCAGTCTGCCAGCGCTTCGGCAAAACCTTCCGAAATATGTTGTGCGATAACAATCGGAGCCGGAAAATCAGCAGAGAGTTGTGAAAGCATGGTTCCTAGTACCTTTGCGCCACCTAAGGAGGAAGCTATGGCTACTGCTCTGGTGTGACGGCTTGTTTGTGTCTTGGTGATAATCGATTTTGAGTTCGCTTGCCTGGTGCCGGTGATATGCCTGATCACTTTTACTCCAGCCAGTAGTTTGAGCTTATGAATGAATGGCCGATAATTGATGGAATCAATACTGGGTTTTTCAACAACTTCCAAGGCGCCTCTGCTTACGGCTTCGTACGCTAAATACGCATCATTATGGGCGGTAACAACTATGATCGGAGTAGGATTATTCTGCATAATGACTTCAATGGCTTCTAAGCCATCCATGACAGGCATGGCGACATCCATAATAATTAGATCAGGATGCAGCAGGAAAGCCTGTTTGATTCCTTCTTCGCCATTGGCGGCTTCACCGACTACCTGAATGCCAGGTTCTTCTGCTAAAAGCCCAGTTATAAATTCCCGTACAATCGGGCAATCGTCAACAAGCAGCACTCGAATAACGTTCTTTTGAACAACCATAGAATCCCCGCCTAACCGCTGACTTGCTCAGCTGCTGCAACCTTTTTACCATGTTCAACGACACGTTCCAGTTCCTCGGCTAAAATAGCCAATTCTTTACTAATTGTTTTTGTTTGTTGTATCATCGCGGTATTGTCGTTTGTTCCCTGTTTAATCTGCCGTAATGCCGTTAGGACTTGTTCACCTGCAGTTTGTTGCTGCTGGATAGAAAGAACAATTTGCTGGACTGCATCGGTTGTCTGATCTGCTGCGGTTTCTATGTCATAGATAATAGAAACCGTACGTTCCGAATAGGCCATCCCTTCTTCAATTCCTTTAGTATTCTTTTCAGAAGCAACTACCTGTCGGCTTACTGCCGCCACAATTTCATTACTTTTTGTTTCAATCTCTTTTGTTGATTCCATGACACTATCTGCCAAGCGTCTGATTTCTAAAGCAACTACCCCAAACCGTTTGCCGGCTTCCCCGGCGCTGGCTGCCTCTAGTGCGGCATTAAAGGCAATCAAGCGGGTTTGACTTGCGATACTATTAATAAACTCCATGATTTTGTTAACTTCTTTCGACTTATGGCCTAAGGCAACAATCTCCTGAATATTAACTTGATTATCGTTATAGATTTCTTTCATTTTTTCCATCAAGGCCTCAACTTCAGCAACGCCTTGCCTGGTCCTTTGCAACGTTTGCGCAGCACTATCGGCCACTCCCTGACTATGGTTGCTAATTAAAATAGCTGATGAGGAAAATTCCTCCATAGTTGCGGAAATTTCACTTACCGAAGAGGAAAGCTCAAGCGAAAAGCTAGCCTGGGTTGTCACGGTTTCATCCATTTTTGTCGCATAGGTATTTACTTTGGTAATGGCTCCGGTCAGTGGCTGGGTTATATAGCGGTTAATTAAGAAACCGGCAGCAGCAATAATAAGTACAAGTGCAAAAGCTGCTATCAGCAAATATCTTTGCACCGTATTCCATACCTCTTGTTGAATAGAGCTTTCTTCTTTATGGACAGCCGCCGCTACATCATCAAGATATACGCCTGTTACTACCAGCCAGTTCCACTTGCCAATGACCTTGCCATACGATAATTTGGATTCGGTTTTTGAGGAACCTGGTTTTAGCCAGGTGTATTGTATTGTACTTTCGCCGTTTTCTTTGCATTGTTCAAGCAGCTTCAGCAAAAAGACTTGATTATCGGCATCTTTTATCGTTGCTAAAGGCTGGCCTTCCAGCAGTTGATCAATATGGACAGCCATACTGCCATTGGTATTGATAACCAAAAAGTATCCATCAATACCATAGCGGGCATTGCGAACAAATTGTTTAGCCTCTTCTTCTGTCATTAAGGATGCAGTACTGGAAATGGCTTCAACAAGATTTTTCATGTTATCTGTTTTCTGCTTATAAAGCATATCCTGGTATTCGTGCAACCGGACTTCGCCGCGCTGCAGTGTACTAGTAACAGAAACATAGGACAATACAGCCACTAAACAACACATGAAAAGCGCCATAAGTCCGATAATTTTTACCTTAAGACTACTGTTCATTTCTACACTCTCCTTGTGACTGCATCGCATATCTAGTTATCGATACTACTTGCAAGTCGTTTAAATAGTTGATTCTTATAAAAGTCAATCAGTATTATTACGCCGCTTTTCTGCGGTAAAAGTCCCCATATGCCTTTTTTCCCTGATGCCACAGTCAAAACAGCAGGCAGTTTATGAATGTCGCTGACTTGGAAGGTTGTTACTTCGTCAGGTTCAGGAATGAGGATTGGCGTTTGCAGTTGCTGTTTGATGAGTAGCATTTTTGAATAAGGACAGTTCATAACAGGATCTGCGGCCAGCAATTGTTCAAAGCCTACAGAGGATTCGGTTGTATCAAAATTCGTCAAATAAGCAATCTGATCAATATCAATACCATAACGGTTGTCCCCTAACGAAATGATCAATAGTTGAAGTTCATTTTGGTCTATATCCATAACCACGTTAGGAAGTCGCCTTCTCTATAAGTAAGGAAGCATCCAAAACTGTTACCATATTACGCCTATATTCAAACTGATTTAACGCAAAACGCTTGAAACGTTCGTCCAGGGTTGGCAGTAACTGGGTAGTTTCAGAAACAGGCACCTCAACAACATCTACGATAGTATCCACTAGAATTCCGGTTCGTCCGTCCCCGGCCCGTACCATTACCACGAAATTATCTGCTGTTTTTGGACTAGTCTCATTTATACTAAGTATCTGCTTTACATCAAGTACTGCCGCCACATCGCCGCGGACGTTGATTACTCCTGGAATAAGCGCGGTTGCACCAGGAATCCATGTTATGGTTGTATATGGCAGTATTTCACGAGTTTGGCTGCCACCAAAAGCAAACAAATAGCCTCCAAGCTGAAAAATAAAGAAACAAATTTGTTCTTCATCTATTGCGACAATCTTTTCGGTAAGATTATGGGCGTCAATCTGGCGAAGAATAGTGTCACTTTTTAAAGATGCACTTGTCACTGTTCGCTTGCCCTCCCCTAATTATGTTATATTTCTCTATAATATAGCATGAAGCGGTTTTAATTTACTAGCATTTTTCGCACTATAGGCATCAAGAAATGTGCAAAAAAAGACAGACCAGAACGATTAAGCAGGCCTGCGAACTAGACGAAAGGCTAATTTGGTGGTAGTATGATAACAATGCCCCTTTTCTATTTGCTCTAGGAAGGGGGCTTGGTCTTTTAGCAAAGGAGTTTGGATATTATGAGTGCGATGAAATCAAATTTGCTGTTATTACTTGCGGCTGCTATCTGGGGCTTTGCTTTTGTGGCGCAACGAGTAGGCATGGAGCATGTAGGACCTTTTACTTTTAATGGGGTGCGATTTGTACTGGGTAGTCTTTCGCTGTTGCCGCTAATTTTTTACTATCGAAATAAGCCGCAACATTCACCCACGGTGAGTGCCAAGGGAGCGCTATTGCCAGGGATTTTAGCTGGTTTGATTCTGTTTGCAGGAGCATCTTTGCAACAAATCGGCCTTATTTATACGACCGCAGGCAAGGCCGCATTTGTTACTTGTCTATATATTGTACTTGTCCCTATTTTAGGGATATTTCTGAAGCAGCATGTTAGCAAGGTTACTTGGATTAGCGCGGTGTTGGCTGTGGTAGGATTGTATTTGTTATGTGTCAAGGAAAGTTTTTTCATTTCCTATGGTGATTTGCTGCAATTGATTGGTGCTTTATTCTGGTCGGTACATATTCTGCTGATTGATCACTTTGCTGATAGGGTGGATGTGCTGAAATTGTCTTTCGTCCAGTTTGTTACCTGCGGCTTGCTGAGTATAGGGACGGCTCTTGGGTTTGAGAGTATAACTCTGGAGGGGCTTAGCGGGGCGCTTATCCCTATCCTGTATGGCGGCTTTTGTTCAGTGGGAATTGCGTACACTTTGCAGGTGGTTGGTCAAAAACATTCACCACCGGCTCAGGCGGCCATTATTCTCAGTATGGAAACGGTTTTTGCCACCATTGGCGGCTTTTTGCTGCTGGATGAACGGCTGGGTTTTCAGGAACTAGTGGGCTGTGCTCTAATGTTAGCTGGTATGCTATTAACCCAACTGCAGAGTATCCAGCCTGTGGCCGGCGCAGAGCTGATAGAGGAAGCGAATGGTAAAGGCTAGTTGGCAAAATAGATTCGCAAGGTAGTGCGTAATTGGAGGGATTGCTATGGCAGGAGTGCAATTTTACCGGGATGCTGATTTGCCATTTTTTGAGTTGAAACTATGTGATGCCAATCGCCTCTGTTATAAGAAACATTCTCATGAAGAATATTCATTAGGGGTAGTGGAGGCTGGTAATAGTGTTTTGTGGTATGACGGCAAAATAAGCAAGGTTAATCCTCAGACCATTGTGCTTATCCCACCTGGCCTAGTTCATTCCTGTAATCCGCAGCTGCAAGACCAATGGAAGTATAAAATGCTGTTTATTGACGCAAATTGGATGAGGCGGTTCTTTGAAAGTAAAGGGCTGCCTGCTTTGTGTCGACCAGTTGTCACAGGTCTGGCGAATGCTCATTCTTATATTGCTCTGAATAGTATGCTTGAGTGTCTGATTAAACCGATAAGCCCGCTAGAAAAAGAAGCAGGAATAATGGTTTTTTTTGAACAGACCGTTCAGGGTATAGGAAAGCTGCAAAAGTCCAGCAGGGCAAAAGAAATACCCAAATTGGAAATTATAAAAGAGTATCTAGACAATAACTATTTGCGAAGGATTACCTTAGAAGAATTGGAACAAGTATCAGGCCTAAATAAATTTAATATCATTCGGTCTTTCAAGGCAGAATTCAGTATACCGCCCCATATGTATCAAACCCTACTACGAGTTAATTGTGCCAAGAAACTATTAAGGCAAAACAACCAGATAACCGAGGTGGCTTATAAAACTGGTTTTTATGACCAGAGTCACTTTCATAAAGTATTTAAAGACCACACCGGAGTAACACCTGATAAATACAAAAGCTGTGAGGTATAATCAATTTTTTACAATACGCCTGCAGGTTTTGCTGATACGATAGAAAAAAAGAGCAGGAGGGTGTTGTTGTTATGCGAAAAAATGGGGTTGAGACGCAGGCTGATGCAGGTCTGAGGGATAAGAAATATATATTGGCTAACATACTGATGTTGGTGACAATTCTCTTTTGGGGAGTATCTTATGTAAGTATCAAAATTACAGTTACTGAGGTGCCGCCGGTTACGACAGCGGCCATTCGGTTTATAATTGCTTCGGTATTACTGTGGATACTGCTTAAACGAGTCGAGCCTGGTGCCAAACTAGCCAAGGCTGATATTCTACCAATGGTTGTAGCTGGTTGCTTAGGTATTACGCTGTATTTTTACTTTGAAAATATTGGTATAAAACTGACGACAGCTGCCAATGCCTCACTTATAGTTACTATTATCCCCATTCTGGCAATTGGTTTGGACATACTATTTTTTGGTGCCAAGGTATCGGTGATTAAGCTACTAGCAATCGCCATTGCTATCATCGGTGCCTATCTTTCTGTGACCGCCAATGGTCAACTTGATTTAAACTCTGCCAACTTTGTGGGCAATCTCTTTGTAGTGGGTGCCATGTTGTCCTGGACTTTCTATACACTTGTTAATAAATCACTGCAGAGTAAGTATTCAGGTATGTGCATGACTACCTATCAAACTGTAATTGGCACGATATTCCTCATACCATTATCTCTTACCGAGTGCGGTGAATGGAAGATGCTTTCGCTTACTGCGTGGGGACATATTCTGTTTTTAGCAATATGCTGTTCGGTGCTTGGTTATCTATTTTACATGTATGTACTAAAGCAGTTAGATGTTGCCATTACTACCTTATATCTTAATTTAGTGCCAGCTGTTGGTGTAATCAGCGGCTATTTCATCTTGGGGGAAAGTGTATTGCCCATTCAGATAGCTGGGGGAGCACTAACACTAGTGGCTATTATCGTTATGAATTTGGAAAGATCAAGACATGAAAAAGTTGGCGAAAATGTAGTGGAGGGGGTATAACCATGGTTTGTAGCAAGCGATTAGAAGAAAATTTCCGTAAACTGGCAACCATTGGTGCCCAGGTGGATGGAGGCATAACACGTTTGGCCTTCAGCGATGCTGATTGGGAAGCGCGCAGTTTCATTATTGAACTCATGCGACAGGCAAGACTTGCTGTGCGGGTTGATGCGTTTGGTAATCTTATTGGTCGGCGGGAAGGAACTGATGGTGCAGTGCCTGTGGTCATGTTGGGTTCGCACATTGATAGTGTACCAAATGGCGGTAATTTTGATGGCGGGCTGGGTGTGTTGGCTGCTATCGAAGTAGTCCAATGTTTGCAGGAGGCGGGGGTACAAACTCGTCATCCCATTGAGGTTGTGGTATTCATGGCCGAAGAGTCCAGTCGTTTTGGCATGGCTACTATGGGGAGTAAGGCGTTTTGTGGTAAGCTATCGCTGACTCAGTTGGAGCAACTTACAGACAAGCATGGTATGACGTTGATCGAAGCTATGCAGCAGCGGGGACTTGAACCGGAGAAAATTGCTGCCGCCCGGTATGTTGGTGAGATTAAGGCTTTTTTTGAGCTACATATAGAACAGGGACGAGTATTAGAAAATAGCGGCGATCAGATTGGTATTGTCACCGGGATTGCGGCGCCGACTCGTTTTAAGGTAGTGGTTACTGGCCAAGCAGACCATTCCGGGGCTACACCTATGAATATGCGCCAAGATGCGTTAACCGCAGCTGCTGAGATCATACTGCTAGTGGAAAAGCTGGCCGGGCAAGAAGCTCATAACGGCACTGTGGGTACAACGGGTATGGTTGAGGCTGAGCCGGGAGTTATGAACGTTATTCCCGGACGCGTTGAATTAGGAATTGATATTCGCGGCATTGTAGCAAGTAGCAAACAACAGGTGGTACAAGAACTGACAGCAGGCATGGCGGAGATCGAAAATCGCCGTGGTGTGGCAATTGAGAGTAGGACCATTACTGATGAAAAACCTGTTGAAATTTCCCGGGAAATAGTCGAATTCTTATATGGCATAGCGAAGGACGGGCAATATGCTAGTCGGCTGATGCCTAGCGGTGCCGGGCATGATGCCATGCATTTGGCCGGGATTGCTCCTACCGGGATGTTGTTTATATCCTGCAAAGGTGGAGTTAGTCATAATCCAGCAGAATATGCCAGCATGGAGGACATTACCGCTGGTACCCAAGTAATGTTCAGGGCAGTAACTAAGCTTGCGGAAGCTGAAAAGCTGTAAATATGTTGGGAAATTTAGAAGGGAGTAGACCATGAGTTCAAGGGTTCCGCGGGTTGCGGCTGTTCATGATATTTCTTGTTTTGGCCGGTGTTCTTTAACTGTAATTATGCCAATATTATCTTGTATGGGCATTCAAGTGTGTCCACTGCCAACAGCGGTATTAAGCACCCACTTAGGTGGTTTTACGCAGATTGCTTTTTGCGATTTCACCGAGCATATGCCTGATTTTTATCAGCATTGGAAAAGAGAAAACATTGACTTTGATTGTATCTACAGTGGTTTTTTAGCCTCAGAGAAACAAATTGATACAGTGATTCATTTTATTGAGAAATTTTCGGACAATAAGCCTTTGGTACTGGTTGATCCGGTGATGGGGGATGAAGGTAAACTCTATTCGGTTTATACACCCCAAATGCAAGAGCATATGAAGCGGCTTATTAGCAAAGCCGATATTATTACCCCTAATTTTACCGAGGCTTGCTTCCTATTAGGGGAGTTTTATACAGATCAGGTAGTGAAAACTGATTTGATTAAGAACTGGCTTATCCGGTTGGCTGATTTTGGCCCGTCAGTTGTTATTATGACCGGGATCCCTGTAGAGGGTAAACAGATTATGAATATTAGTTATGAGAAGAGTACTGGTTCTTTCTGGCAAGTGTTCAGTGAACATATTCCAGCAAAGTATCCGGGAACAGGGGATATTTTTGCCAGTATTTTGGCTGGTGCCTTGCTCTCCCAATATAGTGTAGCTGCGGCTATGCAACTGGCAGCTGATTTTGTTGCTATGGCAATCAAGGCTACCTATGAGGCAGGTACTCCCGCGCGGGAAGGTGTAATGCTAGAAAAGGGCCTGCCTTGGCTAGCCCAGATGTGGGCTAAGCTAAGCGTTAATAAGTAATCTTCTATTACGTTATCCATAAGGAGAAAATGAGTATGAATGAAAAACAAAAATTGACTACCAAAGACATTGTTTATAGCGGTGTGTTAGCCGCTATGTGTGCTATTGCTACTTCCCTCAAAATTCCGTTTGGCGTAGGAGCGATGGTTCATCTTGGTACTGCTTTTTTATTTACTGTCGGGATTTGTTTTGGTGGCGTCTATGCGGGTTTGGCTGGTGCCATTGGGTCAGCTTTCTATGACCTGCTCATGGGTTTTTCCCCCTATACGGTCTGGTCTTTTATTATCAAGGGTACTGCTGGTTTTATTGTTGGTTTAGTCGCCAAAGGGGTGTGGCCTGCACCGGTAACCAATGAAACAGGCAACTGGGCTTGGCGTGCAGCGCTTGGCTGTATATTGGCAGCATCTTGGACACTAGGTGGTTATATTGTGGCTTGGTGGCAAATAACAGGAAGTTTGGCGACGGCATTAGCCAATATACCAAGCTCGCTCATGACCTCTGGCGTCGGCATAGTAGTCGCGATGATACTGTCGCCCAAACTGCGTAAAAGTGTGAACAGGTAAATTTGAAAAAAATTAGTATTGTCTATTGAACTTTTCCGGTGATTTGGTATATACTATAAATGAGCATATGCTCAAAACGGGAGTTGATAGTTTGTGCCAAGGCGACGTTGTTGCGGAGTAGTTGATGAGGAACCGTTATGTCGAAAATTTTCTCCTGAGGTCGAACCTGGGGGGGAGCCGGTTATTTTGCAATTGGAAGAATTAGAAGCAATCCGCCTGAATGATAGTAAGGATTTTGAGCAAGCTATTTGTGCGTCGCTGATGGGGTTATCTAGACCGACGTTTCAAAGAATCCTGTATTCTGCCAGGCGAAAAATCGCGACGGCGTTGGTGGAAGGCAGGACTATTATTATTGAAGGGGGAAATTACGTTATGAACAATCGGGTTTTTGAATGTGTGGAGTGTCAGCATGTATGGGAGGTAGCTCCTTGTACTGAAGGTGGAAAACACGGTTACGAAATTGCTTGTCCCAAATGTGGCAGCATGAAAAAAATGAAGCTTGACAATGGGGTAAAACACGCCTGTGGCGGCGGCCAACATCAGCATGGGCAAGGCGGTTGCTGCGGCGGTCACTAGGAGAAGTACGATTTGGATAGTTACCACAAGCATTAATGAAATTGCAAAAAAACACCTAACTCTTGAAGATTTTGAGTTTGGGTGTTTTTTTATATTTTCAAGCCTGCAATTTTATAGAATCGGAAGATTTAAGAAGTTACGCAATTAATCATTCTATATTATAATAGTAGTAAACGTAAGCATAGGAAGAGGGGAGATTCTTTTGAAATTAACTATTCGTAACAAACTTATCTTAATTGCTGCCCCCATACTACTTGTAAGTATATTAATTCAAGCATTCGCTTATTTTATCTTTACAGATACTAGCAACAGTATGCGGGAATCTGCCCAAAATTCTCAGATGCAAAAACAAATCGCTAAGACACGGCTAGCGTTAGAACAAGTCTTAATGCCTGCCAATGACTATTTAATTACAGGCAATGTGGAAGAACGGAAAAACTTTGAGGAATTGGCAGGGAATTTAGAAACCAATCTCCAAGAATTAGAAAAGCGATCACTGACGCAGGCTGAGTTAACCATTGTCCAGGAGTTTAGGCGCGGTTGGCAGGAAATAAAACCAGATGCTGTTCAAATTTTGAATCTGACCAATCCGATAGGCAATATTGCTGGCGGAGCTATCATGGAAAGAATGGATGTTAAAACAGAACGAGCTTCACAGGAAATTGACAAACTCGACCAAATTTATGAAGTCCAAGCAGCGAATAGATATCAGCAGACTGAACTCAATAGAGGTAAAATTGTCACAGGGTTTATTATTAATACGCTGGTTATTGCATTGCTCATAATCGGTTCTGGGTATTATGCGATAATGAGAATTGTACGTCCATTGCGGGACGTGGCTGGATTAATTGAAGATTTAGGAGATTCCGGCGGTGATTTAACTAGGCGAATACATAGTAAAACAGGCGATGAGATTGAAGACATTGCTAATGCTACTAATAAGCTGGTGGCAAGTACGCAAGCAATGATCGGAAACATTGCTCAGGTTACAACTAACCTGTATGCAGTGACGCAGAATGTTGCTGCACAGTGTCAGGTTGTTGCGCTTTCAAATGAACAAGTAACCAGTAGTATTGCTGATGTCGCTAAAGGTAGTTCTGAACAAGCTGAGGGTGCCCAGTCTCTCACAGCCCAAGTAAAAATATTGAGTAATGCGGTTACTACTTTGAATTCGTTAAGTGAGGCTATAGCTGTCCAAGAGTCGATAACAGAAGCCAAGATTGAGGTTTCTAATTTGCTGCTGAAGCAAGTTGAGGTCACAATGGATGAGATCAGTTCAAAAAGCAGTAGTGCCAAACTACACATATCTAAGCTGGAAAATATGTCTGGAGAAATTACGCAGATTATTGAAGTAATCACTGCTATTGCAAAACAGACATCGTTGCTGGCGCTGAATGCCGCGATTGAAGCGGCCCGAGCTGGCGAACAGGGACGTGGTTTTGCTGTTGTCTCTGAAGAAGTAAGAAAGTTGGCAGAACAAAGTGAGCAATCAGCAAGCCAAATTGCCCACGTAGTAACCAATATTCAACAAGAAATCGGTAATGCAGTAACCTTTACTGCCGAGAATGCAGCAGCGGCGAATAAGGGAATTGAGATGTCGAATGATATCTGCAGGGCTATAACAGATATCCAAGAAGCTGTGAGTAAGATTGGCGAGCAATTGACAACTGTGAGGGGCAATATAGACATACTTGACACAGCCGCTGGCGCAACCGTAGCGGTCACCCAAAGTATTTCGGCTGTTTGCCAGCAGAATGCCGCTATGGCTCAAGAAGTATCAGCACTAGCAGAACAGCAGTCCAATTCGGTCAAAAATGTAATAGAAGAGAACCAATCAATTTCGGCGGAAACAGGCACGTTACATACTATGATTCACAAATTCACCTATTAGATAACTTACCAAGGTGTACAAGTCGGGTATTTACTGCTTAAGTGTTCGGCTGCGGTACTGAGCCGGGGTTAAGTTGTATTTACTTTTAAATAACCGGCAAAAGTATGGTAATTGGATAACTTGTGCCAAGTGACAAAATAGATATTTTTGGTTACAATATAGATAAAATAGAAATTATACGTGGGAGGTATTATTTATGAATAACACTAATTTGCCATGCATTCAGCTTACTGATAAGACTACCAGGCGGGTAATAAGCTATGGTGAAGATTTGATGTTGGTTGAGTTTGGCTTTAAAAAAGGCGGCATTGGTCAGCCGCATAGCCATGAAGAGCACGAACAAATCGGCTATGTGGCCCAAGGCAGTTTTGAGCTTATTGTGGGTGAGGAAAAAAGTATAATCAAGCGTGGGGATACCTATTATGCACCGCGTAAGACATTGCATGGTGTTGTGGCTTTGGAAGATGACTCCATTCTTATTGACGCCTTTACTCCTATTCGCAAGGATTTTCTTTAATCTATATATTGCGCAGAAAAGAAATTTGCAGGCGCAGGTGAAATAGGGGACAGGGACAGTGTTTTTGCCGCTGGCAGAAACATGGTCTCGGTCCCCTTGTTTCGAGAATTATTATTATATATTAATCATACCATGATAAAGTGAATACGATGTGTTAAGAATAAAGTACTACGAGATAGTAGAATGCAAGTGATGGAAAGGAGTCAACATGAAATCTGCTATGTTGGAAAAATATGCTCAACTGGTAGTAAAAACAGGGATAAATATTCAACAAAATCAAACTCTGGTTATTTCTTCGCCGCTGGAGTGCGCTCCCTTTGCCAGGAGTATTGCCACGATTGCCTACGAGGCTGGTGCAAGGGAGGTGGTTATGAATTGGAAGGATGAGTTATCCTCCAAGATTAAGTTCTTGCAGGCTCCTGATGAGATTTTTGATGAATTTCCTGAATGGCAGAAGGAATTTTATCTTTCCTATGCCCGTCAGGGCGCTGCGTTTATAAGTATTGCTGCTTCTGATCCGGAATTGCTAAAGGATGTAAACCCTGAGCGGGTAGTCAGGGTGCAGAAGGCTGGCAATACGGCGTTAAAAGAGTATCGGGAACGCATGATGAGTAATAAGAATACCTGGAGTGTTGTGTCAATACCCACCGAGGCCTGGGCGAAGAAGGTATTCCCCGAGGTGTCGACTGAAGAAGCTATGGAAAAATTATGGACAGCTATTTTAAAGTCTGTACGGGTGGATACTGCTGATCCGGTTGCTGCCTGGCAGGAACACAGTCGTCAGTTAAAACTAAGTATGGATTACCTAAATTCTCATAAATTCAAGCTGCTTCACTATAAAAATTCGCTGGGTACGGATTTACGGGTGGAACTGCCAGCAGGGCATCTATGGCTTGGTGGACCGGAATATACGGCAGATGGTACCGAATTTGTTGCTAATATGCCGACAGAAGAGGTGTTCACTCTCCCGAAAAAGTCAGGTGTCAATGGTGTAGTGGTGAGCTCGAAGCCGCTGAATTATAATGGTACATTGATTGATGATTTTTCACTAACCTTTAAAGACGGGCGGATTGTTGACTGCAAGGCGACGCAGGGGCAAGAGGTGCTTAAAAAACTTGTAGAAACTGATGAAGGCTCCCACTATCTGGGTGAAGTAGCCCTTGTTCCTTATAATTCCCCCATCTCCAACGCCAAGATTTTATTCTATAATACATTGTTTGACGAAAATGCCTCTTGCCATTTGGCCATCGGTAAGGCGTATCCTATCTGTCTGAAGAACGGGGTTGACATGAATAAGGAAGAGCTAGAACAAGCTGGAGTCAATGATTCCATGGTACATGTTGATTTTATGCTGGGTACAGCCGATCTGGAGATAACCGGAACAACAGATACTGGGGAGAGTATCCCGGTATTTAAAAATGGTAATTTTGTAATTTCATAAAATAAGAAGAGCAGAAAAGGCGAAATTGCACGCATAGCGCGGCAATCTCGCCTTAATTTTTTAGTAGTAGTATATTGTTTTAACTATTTCCGAAAGCCGTTTGATTTATAACGTGGTTTGCCACCTGCAGCGGCAGGTTTTCTATTTTCCGGTGGTCTGCGTTTGCCGCCGCCGCCACCGCCACCGCCGTAAGAACGGCTGCGTAATGGTGCTTCCTCAGTAATTTTGATGGGGGTACCATCTGGCTCTTTGGTTAATAGTTTTAGTGCGGCTGACAGCAAGGCAACAGAATCTGTTTCGGTGAGCAGCTCTTCGGCACGGCCGCGGTATTGCTCAAGACCGCCATCTTCAATCTGATTGAGTAATTTTTCAACAGCTAAGCGCTGCTGGCCCTCAATAGCCTCAGTTACGGTAGGTACAGGCATCCGCACAATCTTGCGCTTAGTGAGCCGTTCAATGGAACGTAAATGGTCTAGTTCGCGGGGAATAACAAAGGTCATGGCTATGCCGGTTTGCCCAGCACGGCCTGTACGGCCAACCCGATGAACATAGCTTTCAGGATCTTGGGGAATATCAAAGTTATATACATGGGTGACACCGCTGACGTCTAAGCCACGAGCGGCCACATCGGTCGCAACAAGAATATCAATAGTACCTTCGCGAAATTGGCGCAGGACGGAATCGCGTTTGGCTTGAGTAAGGTCGCCGTGAATGCCTTCAGCCGAGTAACCCCGTTTTTTCAGGCCCTCAGTTAGTTCATCTACCCGACGTTTGGTTCTGCCGAAAACAATCGACAATTCTGGTGATTGGATGTCCAGGAGGCGACAAAACACGTCAAACTTTTGTCTGTCAAGTACTTCCATATAATACTGCTCAATCAGCGGAACAGTTACTTCTTTAGATTTGATGCTAATAAGCGCCGGGTCTTTCAAAAACCGCTGGGCCAAGTTTTGAATTTGGCGAGGCATGGTAGCTGAAAAGAGCAGCGTTTGCCGGGAATCAGGTGTAGCGCTTAGAATCTTTTCAATATCCTCGATGAAGCCCATGTTGAGCATTTCATCGCCTTCGTCCATAACTACCATTTTGATATCGCTAAGCTTAATGGTACGGCGATTCATATGGTCCATCAGCCGACCAGGGGTAGCGACAATGATTTGCGGTTTTCTTTGTAAGGATTTAATTTGACGCTGAATATCTTGGCCGCCATAGATAGGGAGGGTACGAACGTTAGAGAACTGTCCAAGTTTGTTAAGTTCTTCGGCCACCTGAATACATAGTTCGCGAGTCGGGGTTAACACAATCCCAAAGATTGCCCCAACGCTTTTGCCGATGTTTTCTAATAAGGGTATGCCAAATGCGGCTGTTTTACCTGTACCGGTTTGGGCCTGTCCGACCAAATCTTTGCCTGCAAGTAATAATGGGATAGCCTGTTCCTGAATAGGTGTCGGTTCTTCAAAGCCCATATCACTCAGGGCCCGTATGGTTAAATCGCTAATTCCTAGCTCTTTAAATTTTTCCAATTAATGTAGCCTCCTCTTGTTGCTTGAATCTTTTTTTTAATAGTATCGCCAGTCTGTAAGGGGTTATATACGCTCGGCCGTAATGATAAAATAATGGAATCTACACTATGATCTTTCGAAGATGGTCAGCTCATCTTGGTAATATCAATATTTGCTTGAAAGCAAAAAAAATCAGTTTCGTAAATTTACTACAGCCAAGGAGTGGCAAAGCCCAGGCTATGGAACCAAACTGCTTCATTATGTTATCGCCGCGGCTAATGCCAGTCGGCAACCGCCTTTATATCAAAGGTTTGGTTAGCTACCACTAGCGATTTTTGAGCGGTTAGACCTTAAGTATATCATAGCGCGGAAATAATTGCCAACGAAATATAATTTTTTTTTGATAAGTCCTATATTGTTGCAGGATAATTAAGAAGTTTCAAGAAAATAACAAAGTTGCGCTGTATTTATTCGCTTATAACTATATACTCCGCAGTAAAGAAGTTTGTAGGCGTAGCTACTGATTTTCGTGGGAAAGAGGGATGTTGTGACTACTGAACGCTTGAAACAGCAAATCGAGTTCATTGTCGAAGTAGACAAAATTAAACAGATATATCGGAAAAATTTCGTAATTGATGGTGAGCGTCATGAAACAGATGCAGAGCACTCCTGGCATTTAGCCATGATGGCTATGATCCTGGCTGAGCATGTTACCAGTCAGCAAGTGGATGTGCTCACAGTACTCAAAATGGTGCTCATTCATGATATTGTAGAAATTGATGCCGGTGATACCTATTGCTTTGATCAACAAGCCGGCCTGGATAAGGCGGAACGAGAAACGAAGGCAGCTGATAGGTTATTTGGCTTGCTGCCTAGTGATCAGGCCCAAGAATTCCGTTCATTGTGGGAAGAGTTTGAACAAAGAGTCAGTCCGGAGGCCCGGCTTGCCGATGCACTTGACAGGCTGCAGCCATTGTTATTGCACTATCATACGCAAGGAAGATCCTGGCAGATAAATGGTATCACCAGCGATAAAGTAAAAGAGCGCAACCAACATACAGCCGCCATTGCCGCTGAACTGGGGCAGCTTGTTGACGAGATTATTCAAGATTCTATCAAAAAGGGCTATCTTAAAGAATAGTCAAGTCGCCGTAATGTTGAAATAAAGGAGTCTGGAACGGTAACAATCGTTTCGGACTCCTTTATTGTTTAAAGTATAATATTTTGAGAAAAAATTAACAAAGTGCTTTAACTTGTTACGGATTGGCATTATAATAGCAATAGTGAGAAAATTAACAAGGTTCAGGTGATGCGGAATGAGTGAAGATATCTTATTAACCAAGGAAGAATTATGTGCCGGTTGTAATAAGTGTATTGCCAAGTGCCCGACTAAAGCTAATGTTGCATATGAACTTAATGGGGCAAATAAGGTAGGGGTAGATCAAAATCGCTGTATTCACTGTGGTGAGTGTTTGGAAGTATGTGATCATGGGGCGAGAGACTATGCTGATGATACTGATCGATTTTTCGCCGATCTGCTGCAAGGGACAAGCATTTCGATTCTTGCTGCACCTGCAGTACGTTTTAATTTTACTAACTATAAAAGGCTTTTCGGTTATTTAAAGTCGCTAGGTGTCAAGGTTATTTATGATGTGTCTTTTGGTGCCGATATTACTACTTGGGCGTATTTGAAGGCCATCAAAGAGCAGCAGCTGAAATCGGTGATTGCCCAGCCCTGTCCAGCCATTGTTAATTTTGTACAAAAATTTCGGCCAGAACTAATTAAAAGTCTGGCCCCGATTCATAGTCCAATGATGTGTACTGCTGTTTATTTGCGAAATTATAAGAATGTTACAAATAGATTGGCTTTTTTATCGCCCTGTATTGGTAAAATTGATGAAATTAATGAAAAAACTACAGCCGGATTAGTGCAATATAATGTAACTTATACCAAACTGGAGCAATATCTTGTGCGAAATGGTATTAACCTTGCTAGTTATCCGGAGGTTGATTTTGAGGAACTTAGCTGTGGCTTAGGATTGACCTTCAGCCGGCCAGGCGGATTGCGGGAAAACGTTGAATTTCAGACCCAAGATGCCTGGATTAGGCAGATAGAGGGGCCAAGTCATGTCTACCATTATTTGGATGAATATACTGGTCGTGTGCAGGCGGGTAAACCAATTCCCCTGCTGGTTGATATCTTAAACTGTGTTTGTGGCTGCAATCTTGGTACCGGCACAAACAAGGTTATGGCGCTTGATGATATTGATTATCAGATGAACGCACTAAAAAAAGAAAAAATTAAAGAACATACCCAAAACAAACTATTCAAAAAAACATATGACTTATTTGCACAGTTTGATAAAGAACTTACGTTAAGCGATTTTGTCAGAAGGTATGAAGATAAGTCGTTAGCGCGCTATAGTACGGAAGCTGAAGGGGTAGAGGCGATATTTGCCCAGCTGCATAAACCTACGGAGGAGTCCCGCAAAGTAAACTGTTATGCCTGTGGTTTTGGTAATTGCCAGGACTTTGCCATGGCGGTAGCGAAAGGCATTAATCATGTGGATAACTGTATCGACTATAATCGTAAAGAGGTCGAAAGTGAAAAACTAGAGTTAGCGGCAAGTCATTCGGAGGTTGAGGAAATGCTTTCTAAGATGAAAGCATTGAATGCAGAACGTGAGCGTGCTGCCGACTTGCTTAAAGAGCATGTCAAAGACATAACTGCTGCTATAAATGAGGTATCGATTGGTAGTAGTGAAAATGCCAAAAGTATCGAGAATATCAGTGAAGAAGTGCATTTTATTTTCAAAACAGCTACTGAGCTTAGAGGCAGCGTCGGTGAAGTGGAAACAAAGCTGGGTGATTTTGGACAGGCATCTGATGAAATTGTTGGTATTGCCAGTCAGACCAATCTGTTGTCACTCAACGCTGCCATTGAAGCGGCGCGGGCGGGTGAACTGGGTAAAGGTTTTGCAGTGGTAGCCAATGAGGTCAGGGTTTTGGCGGATCGCTCGAAAATGGCAGTTACCTCTACAAAACACAGCGAAAATGACATCAGACAGCAGGTAACTAAAATTATGAGTATTTCTGATGATCTGGAAAAGAAAGTAAATACAGTTAATAACGAAATTACTAATATTTCCGCAACTGTGCAGGAAGTAACAGCTAAGTGCCAGGAAATTGCTGCAACGGCTTCTATGCTGCAGGAAAAGTAATATATTCCGCCGTAAAGAAGTTGGGGTTAACAAGTCTCTGCTCCTTTTGCGGGTGTCAGAGACTTGTTTTTTATTTTGGAACCGAACATGATTGACAAAATGACAGCAAGCTGTAATAATGTATACAAAGTTACATTATTTTTCATACCTAAGTAATGATTGGGTTAAAGCGGCGGTTAAGCTGCAACAGAGAGCCGGTGGCAGGTGGAAACCGGTGCAGCAGCCATTGTGAATCTCACCCATGAACTCTTTTGTTGAACCCCTTTCGGTGCAAGTAGGCAAAAGCGACTCCCGGGCGTTAACCGGCTTGTAAGTATAATGTAGGGTGGTACCGCGAGTAATTCGCCCCTATTGGCGTAGCAATATGCCAATAGGGGTTTTTATTTTTTAAGGAGGAATGGAATTTTGAACGACAAAGCGACAAACTTACGTAAGTTACTGATGGAACCAGATATTTTGGTATTGCCGGGAATTTATGATGCACTGACAGCTAAAATCGCCGAAACGGTAGGGTTTAAGGTTGTGGTTATGGGTGGCTACAGCATTGCGGCCGCAAAATTGGCGCAGCCTGATGTGGGCTATCTGTCGATGAGTGAGATGGCAGAAGCGGTTAAGGTAATAAATAATGCGATAGATCTGCCGGTAATGGCTGATGGCGATACCGGGTATGGTAATGCATTGAGTGTGCGGCGTACAGTACGTGAATATGAGCAAGCTGGTGCAGCAGCCATTATCTTCGAGGATCAGGTCTGGCCAAAGCGTTGCGGGCACATGGGCGGCAAGGAAGTGATTGCTCCCGAGGAGCATGCGCAAAAAATACGGGCTGCCGTAGAAGCTAAGGTAAACCAGGATACCTTGATTGTGGCCCGCACAGATGCGCGCAGTGTATTCGGTTTGGATAATGCTATCGAGCGTGGCAAACGCTATCTCGCCGCTGGAGCGGAGGCATTGTTTATTGAGGCGCCGCAGGATGAGCGGGAATTAGAATGTATTGCTAAAACCTTTCCTGATGTGATTTTAATTGCCAACATGATCGAGGGTGGCAAGACACCAGGGTTAACAGCAGGGCAGCTGCAGGCATTAGGCTTCAAAATCGTCTTTTGGCCTTGTACGGCCCTCTATGGGATAGTACATTCCCTAACGGCCATCTTCACAGAGTTGAAAGAGACAGGTACTACCAAGCGTTGTGAAGATTCGATGCTTAATTTTAGTGAATTTAATCAGTTTATCGGCTTAGAAAAGTTTCAGGAACTAGAGCGAAAGTACAAATGTAGTGGAGGGAAAAACATATGAAAAAAGCAGGAATGATTCAAACAGTAATAGCATTATTCGTGGTAGCATCGTTAGTTGTACTGGCAGGTTGTGGTAAGTCTTCCGAACAAAAGCAGGCGGCCAGCACTGGGGCCAATGGCAAGGTTGTGGCTAAACTGGCTCATAATTTGCCAGTAGCCCATCACTTGGCCCGGGGGATGGAGGATTTTGCCAAAAAGGTAAACGAAAAGTCACAAGGCAATATTCAGATAAATATTTATCCGTCAGGTCAGCTTTATAATGATAAAAGCATGAATGACGCTGTAATGAACGGCGGGGTAGAGATGGGGCTTAACTCTACAGCCATGTGGTCGTCGGTTATTCCTGCTATGGAGATTTTTGACGTGCCATTTTTGTTTCCCAGCTATGATCGAATCGCAAAGGCCATCGCTGGCGGTGTGGGCGAAAAATTATCTGGCGAAATGGAGAAAAAAGGCGCTAAAGTGTTAATCTGGGCTGATTATGGATTTGTTCAATTTGCCAACAATAAGCGTCCGCTTACCAAACCTGAAGATTTTAAGGGGTTGAAGCTGCGGGGCTATGGTGAGCTTCCGTCAGAGACAATAAAAGCATTAGGTGCATCTCCTGTAACCATGGGATCTGGCGAAGTCTATATGGCTACCCAGCGTGGCACTATCGATGGACAAACCTCTGGTACGACAGCTATGTATGAACGCAAAATGTATGAGGTTTCTAAATATCTTACCATGACTAATCATGCTTTCCCTGAGTTTGTAGTGTCAATTAATCTCAAGTTTTGGAATAGCCTGACGCCTGAACAGCAAAAGATTATGCAGGAGGCTGCTAAAGAGGTAGGCGATTCGATCAGGGCTGAAGCTAAAAATGAAGATCAAAAGACGCTGCAGGCATTAAAAGATAAAGGTGTAGAAGTCTATGTTGTTCCTGAAAGTGAAATTCCGGTTTGGCAAAAAGCCACTGAACCAGTGCAAGCGCTGTTTGTTAAACGTACTGGCCAAATAGGACAGGACTTGATTACTATCTGTACAGGTCTCCAATAATTGTGTTATTATTCTGCAGGAGGTATTGTTTTGCGTAAAGTGGTAGAGATGGTTGACCAGATTATCCAGAAAGTAACGAGCTTGGCAACTGTGCTTGCAGGGTTGTTTATTCTGGCTACAGCAGTCATGGTATGTTATGAAGTTATTGCCCGCGGACTCTTCGATGCTCCCACTGAATGGTCGCTTGAAATGTCAGTGTACCTAGTGCTGGCAAGTGGTTTCCTAGGGTTAGCAGCTACGTATGCTGATGATAAGCATATTCGGGTAGATATTTTGACAGCAAGGCTTTCTGAACGCAGTAATACCTGCCTAAATATTTTTGTGGGCCTCGTTTCACTAGGGATGTGTTTGGTTTTTCTAGTGGAGAGTTGGGATATGGTACTGACATCCTATCAGATGAACAATACTTCTCCGAGTACGCTTAGGGTGCCTTTATTCATTCCGCAACTATCGCTGCCGGTAGGATTCTTGCTGCTGCTCTTGCAGCTTGTTCGTAAAATTATGTTAGACATCTTGGACTTGAGTACTAAGCGGCCCCCTGCTTCAGAGATAGCAGCGCAAAGGAGGGACGACTAAGTGGAAGCTTTAATCGCTGTATTATTGTTGCTCCTGCTTACTGGTGTGCCGGTGGCTTTCAGTCTTAGTCTTGCCGGCCTAGCTGGTATGTACTTTTTGGCTGGTGGTGCTGCTACTTTTGCCCAAGTTCCGAATATTGCCTATAAATCGCTTGACGATTTTGTGCTTTCGGCAATACCGTTATATGTTCTAATGAGTCAGATTCTCCTTAGTGGCAAAGTCGGCAGTGATTTATTTGAGGTGGCCAGTAAATGGCTGCGCCACTTGCCTGGTGGTTTAGGAATAGCAACTATTTTAGCTTGTGCTATCTTTGCTGCTATTTCCGGATCAAGTGTAGCTACTGCTGTAACCATTGGGGCGGTGGCTATTCCCGAGATGTTATCACGCGGTTATGACAAACACATGGTACTTGGCTCAGTGGCGGCTGGTGGCACACTAGGTATTTTGATACCGCCGAGTATTCCGATGATTCTATATGGTTCTATTACCGGAGAATCTGTTGGTGAACTATTTATATCAGGGGTTGTGCCAGGAGTACTGCTGACGTTGTTTTTTATTATGTTGGTCGTGTTCCGGTCTAGAAACGTAGTGCCAGAGCCGGCTACTTCTTGGGCAGAACGACTGGAGGCTTTGCGCCATTCTTTCTGGGGGCTCTTGCTGCCTGTTCTTGTTGTGGGCGGGATTTACGCCGGCTGGTTTACTCCCACTGAGGCTGCTGCAGTTGGTACTGTCTATAGTATCATTATTACCTTCTTTGTGTACAAAACGCTCACCTGGCGTGATTTATCAAATGTTCTTACAGATACTGTTAAAACAACAACTATGATTTTTGCCATAATTATCGGTGCCATGATGTTTGGTTTTGTTTTAACAGTGCTACAGTTACCTCAGCACATGACGGAATTCGTAATTGGGCTGGATGCTGGTCGTTGGGTGATTTTTCTATTCATTAATCTAGTGCTATTATTTTTGGGTTGTTTTCTGGAGACGGTATCAATCATTCTTATTACCCTACCGATTCTGTACCCGATTATCATGAAGCTAGGCTTTGACCCAATCTGGTTTTGTGTAATTATGGTTATTAACATGGAGTTGGCGCTGATTACCCCACCTGTAGGGATGAACTTGTTTGTTATTCAGGGAATTAGCGAAAATACACGAATGGAGGAAATCGTCAAAGGTGTATTGCCGTTTGGTCTGGTGATGGTACTGCTGATGGTCATATTGGTCTTCTTTCCGGGTATTGCGACTTGGTTACCTGCGTTTCTTAAATAGTGATATCATGGTAAAAGGCTCCTTTGGGAGCCTTTTACTTCAAATTTATGTGTTATAAGGTAAGGTGGTAGGAATATGCCAAAACTAACAGATATTCCCGGAATACGTATTGGTCATGCTGGCAACCCGGTGGCAGCTACTGGTTGTACAGTAATTCTTTGTCCTGAAGGTGCAACCGCTGGGGTGGATGTGCGTGGTGGTGCGCCTGGCACACGGGAAACGGATTTGCTTAATCCGGTAAACTATGTGGACAAGGTGCATGGCATTTTGCTGGCAGGCGGCAGTGCTTTTGGACTAGATGCAGCTGCAGGAGTTATGCAATACCTGGAGGAACAGGGCTGCGGGTTTGATGTCGGTGTAACCAAGGTGCCCATTGTGGCTGGTGCGGTGCTGTTTGATTTAAACTGTGGCGATTACCGGATACGGCCGGATAAGCGTATGGGCTATGAGGCCTGTCAGCTGGCTGACAATCAGGAAATAGCCGAAGGCTCAGTGGGGGCGGGTACCGGGGCGACAGTCGGGAAAATTTTTGGTACCGAGCATGCCATGAAGGGCGGTATTGGGGCAGTGTGTTTAGGTGTTGGCAATTTGCTGGTAGGGGCCATTATCGCCGTCAATTGCCTCGGAGATGTAGTTAATCCTGCTAATGGCAGCATTGTGGCTGGTGCGTTTCAAGCTAATCCCTTTGGTTTCTTAAACTGTGAAGAGGGTCTGCTTGCGCAACAGGAAAAACCAATCAATAGGTTTGCCGGTAATACCACTATTGGTGCGGTTATTACCAATGCAGTCATGACCAAAGGGCAGGCCGCCAAGGTGGCGTCGATGGCGCATAATGGTTATGCTAGAACCATCCGCCCAGCGCACACGCTGTTTGATGGAGATACCATTTTTGCCTTAGGGACCGGCCAGGTTGTGGCCGATATCAATATCGTCGGCGTATTGGCCGCCAGGGCAGTGGAGCAGGCTGTACTCCGAGCAGTAACTCAGGCCAAGTCGTTGGCCGGGGTTAGGTGTTGTGGGGATGTCTAAGTCAGTACGACTTAACATTATTAACTAAGGAAAAGGCGGGATTGCCACACTGCGCTCGTAGTGAAGCAATCCCGCCTTTGTATTTTTTCTTCATCCTATTGATACTGCTTAATAAAGCGGCCAATTCTCTCCAGCGCCTGAGAGAGGTTACTGACCGAGGAAGCGTAAGAACAACGGATGAAGCCTTCGCCACTTTCGCCAAAGGCATCGCCAGGGACTACGGCCACTTTTTCAGCTTTTAACAGTTCTTCAGCAAACTGCAGTGAGGTTAGGCCGGTTTCTTTAATAGAAGGAAAGATATAGAAGGCTCCTTTGGGCTCAAAACACTTGAGGCCCAGCTGGTGCAAGCCATCCAGTATTAGCTGACGGCGGCAGTTATATTCAGCTACCATACTGTCCATTTTATCTCTGCCATGACGGAGAGCTTCAATCGCCGCAATTTGAGCGGTAATGGGAGCACACAGCATGGTGTATTGGTGGATTTTGTTCATCGCCGCAATAAAATCAGGATTAGATAACGCATAGCCAATTCGCCAGCCTGTCATAGCATAAGCCTTAGAAAAGCCATTTAACAGAATGGTCCGGTCACGCATTTCCGGCAGGCTGGCAAAACAGGTGTGAGTACCTTCATAGGTCAAATCAGCATAGATTTCGTCTGAGATAACAATTAGGTCATATTTTTTGGCAAACTGCGCAATAGCCGTTAATTCCTGTTTGGGCATGATTGCGCCTGTCGGGTTGTTGGGATAACCGATTAAGAGGACTTTGGTGCGGGGGGTGACCAGCTTTTCCAGCTGTTCTACAGTAACGCGGAATTCATCCTCCATTGTGGTCGGGACTGGCACCGGCTGGCCACCAGCCAGCGTGACACAGGCTTTGTAGGAAACATAACAGGGCTCAGGGATGAGTACTTCATCACCAGGACTTAACAGCGCACGGATAGCCAGGTCCAGTGCTTCGCTGACTCCGACAGTGACTAAGGCTTCGGTACGCGGATCATAGGTGACCTGATAGTTGTTGTAGATGGTGCGGACAATTTCCTCTCTAAGTTCTAGGAGACCGTAATTGGACGTATAGGAAGTATAGCCCTTATGCAGGCCGTGCATGCAACTCTCGCGGATATGCCAAGGGGTAATAAAGTCAGGTTCGCCGACGCCTAGCGAGATAACGCCCTTCATTTCGGCTGCAATGTCAAAGAAACGGCGAATACCGGAGGGCGGTACAGCTTTGACAGCCGGTGACAGGCGGTTAGCCCAACTCATGGCGACACCACCAGACGGTGATCTTCTTCCCGATCATTAATAATTACGCCAGCATATTTGTAGGGCTTGAGCATAAAGTGGGTGGTAGTACTGATAACGCCGTCAATGGTGGACAGCTTGGTAGATACGAATTTAGATACTTCTTTGAGGGTATGGCCTTCGACCATAACGCTTAGGTCATAGGCGCCAGACATTAGATAGAGGTTAACCACCTCAGGGAAACGGTAGATGCGTTCGGCAATGGCGTCAAAGCCGACTTCGCGTTGGGGGGTTATTCTTACATCAATGATGGCAGTGACCTTGTCTTCGCCAGCTTTCTCCCAGTTGATAATCGGCTGGTATTTGACAATGATTTTGTCATCTTCCAGTTGTTTGATTTGCGCAGCCACTTCTTCTTTGGTTTTGTGGAGCATGGCGGCCAGCTGTTCAATTGGCTGCGTACAGTCTTTTTCTAATTGTACTAATAATTCTTTCAATGACTCTTTCACAAGTAAGTGCCTCCCTTAATTTATTAGATAAGCCTTAGTCGTTCAATCCAGGGAAAGTTAACCTTTCCATCTGGGAAAATAAAAAATCCCGTCCGTAAAAGGACGAGATTATAGTTCCCGCGGTACCACCTAAATTAGCCACAAGGCTCGCTTGATCCTGTTAACGCCAGGTACGGAAAGGCCTACTTACTTTCAGCCTCCAGCTCAAGGGTGGCTTTCTCATACTGCCTTCCGCCGGTTTTCACCCTAGCCGGCTCTCTGGGGGTAAGACAGATATAATACTTTCCCTATCATCACAATGTAGATATTAAGTTTTTTATAGAATACCATAAAAAACGGCCTGGGGCAAGTCGAATATTCAGTTTTTTTATATTTATTTGCTCAGGTCTTTAAGTAACTTTTTGATTTCGATCTTCTGGGTCAGTAAGCCATTTTGCACCAAAAAGTCCTGAGTTTTTTCCAAGTCTTTAATATCACTGTCTTTGATGCTAGGGTCAAAGTCATACCAGCCGTACATCTTCTGGACATCTTCAATGGAGATACCTGTCTCTTCGGCTGCCAGGCGATAGACTTCTTCCGGGTGTTCCTTCATGTAGGTTAAGCTTTGCTGATGTACCATCAGATACCGTTTGGCTATATCAGGGTTTTCCTGCAAAAACTTGCCATCTACGGCAATGACAATGGTGGCATCTAAGAGGCCTTCGCCTGTAGTAATAATCCGGGCGCCAGCTTCTATGGCTTTTGGCACAGCCGGACCGGCGACAAGTGCGGCATCGGCGTCACCGGATAGTAACGCGGTTACACCCTGAGGAATGCCCATATTAACATAGTTTACGGCATCGCCAGCTAAACTATGCTGATTGAGAGCCGCTAATAGTAGCTGATGGAGAATAGTGCCTTTGGGGCCAGCTACCGTTTTGCCCTTAAGGTCGGCTACGGTTTTGATGTCTGGACTCTTGACCATTATTGTAAAGGCTTTGGGAGCACGACTGTACATCCCGATAATTTTGATATCAAGTCCATTGGCGGCGGCCAAAATGGCTGAAGTACCACCCAAAGCATTACAGAAGTTGAGTGAACCGGCAGCTAAGGCAGATGTCATTTTGGGGCCTTCAGTTATTTCAGGATAGGTAATCTTGATGTTGTCTTTGGTAAATTCTTTTTCAAATAGGCCCAGTTTTTTCTCAACAATCGAGGGTACATTAAGGGGGAGCTTAACATAGGAAATTGAAATTGTGTCCAGCTTTTTGGCAGGTGGTTGGCTGCTGCCACAGCCAGCGATTGTCAGCGCAAAGGCGACAATCAGCAATAAGGTTGTTAGTTTTTTCATAAAGAGGAACTCCTTTCAAATCATTCTGTCATAATGGCTTGCAGTACCTGGGTTCGGATATCATAAAACTCTTTGTCAGCCGTATTGCGGGGATAGGGTAGTGGGACAGCGAATTCATTGAGAATTTTTCCATCGCCCATGACAATAACCCGTTGGCCAAGCAGCACAGCCTCATCAACATCATGGGTAACAAAGAGAATAGTTTTACCAGCCGGGCGAAATAGCAGGACAAGTTCTTTTTGCAAGGCGGCTCTGGTAAAGGCGTCTAGTGCGCCTAGTGGCTCGTCCATCAAAATGATGTCAGGATTAAAGCACAGCGCCCGGCCTACGGCTGTCCGCTGTGCCATGCCGCCAGATATTTGGGAGGGATAGGCACTACGAAAGTCTTCCAAATGGAGCAGCTTCAGATAGTGAGTTACTGTCTGCTCTACAAGCTTTCGGTCAGTTTCTTTGAGTAACGCAAATGCCATATTGTCTTGCACTGTCAGCCAGGGCATGAGTCGCGGCTCTTGGAATACCAGTCCGATTTTGGCATTAGGCGGAGTGAATAGTAATTGGCCAGAGGTTTTTGCTTCCAGGCCAGCAACCAGCCGGAGCAATGTTGTTTTGCCGCAGCCGCTGCGTCCGACAATGGTAACAAATTGACCAGTCTCGACTGTCAGATTAATATCAGTTAACGCTGTAAGCTGATGATCTTCGAGTAAATAGGTTTTACCAATGCCATTAAGGGTTAACGCTGTCATGAGCTGCCGTCCTTTTTGCCCAGGGCATACTGTAATGGGCGATTTTTAAAAACAAATAATCAATACTGTAGCCGATTGCGCCAATTGTCAAAATACCGATAATGACAATATCTGAGCGTGAAATTTGCTCAGCATCCAAAATCATATAGCCGATGCCCGCAGAGGCTGCAACTAACTCAGCACCAATCAATGCCCGCCAACTGTAGCCTAGTCCCAGACGCATGCCGACAATGATCGCAGGCAGACAGGCAGGCAGAATAATTCGCCGGAACTTTTCGTAGGGATTCAAACCAAATGCATCACCAACCTCCATCAGTTTTTGATCACATTGGCTGATGCCATTTAAGGTATTTAAAAATATGGGAAAAAAAGCGGCCATGATGATAACCGCCAGTTTAGAGGCTTCACCAATACCGAACCAGAGTATAAGCATGGGAATACAGGCAAGTGGCGGAATATGTCGGACAAATTCGAGCGGCGGGTTGATAAACGGGGCAAACCGCCGGTTCATGCCAAGCAAAATAGCTATGGGAAAAGCAAATAAAAAGGAAATACTAAAGCCTGCAATAACCCGGTAAAAGCTTGTTGACAGATGCTTTAGCAGGGTGCCCTTTTCTAAAAGTATAAGTGTTGTTGCCAATACCTGCTCTGGAGGTGGAATGATATAAAAACTAATTAGTTTGAGCTTAGATACAATCAGCCAAACCAGGAGTAGGAAAGCAGGCAGGGCAAGTCCTTTGATCAAGTTCATTAGTGAGGTAAGCTCCTTTATATAATGGCAAATGCTACTAAATTCGACAAGTGTGCACCGCTATTCCTGCCCTACTGCTACAAATAGTAAGGATGGTTTTCTAAACTTGATCGCGCGTATGCTATAATGATAAGCGAAGGAGGCGCATCAATGACTAAACTACACTATTTATACCAATGGTTAGAAAAATATATCCACACTTTTTATACTGACGACAAATTCATTATGAACCGCGTGCTGCTGAAAGAGGAGCATAGTAAACGGGTAGCAGACAATGCTGTACAGCTTGCGCAGTATGCACAGCTTACAGCCCGCCAACAAACCTTGGCTGAAGTCATAGGTCTATTTCATGACCTGGCCCGCTTCCGACAGGTTACCGAATATCGCACTTTTGTGGATGCTGAATCCTTTGACCACGGCGATGTAGGTGCAGCCCTGCTAGAAGAAACGGGAATACTGCAGGAGTTTTCGCCAGTCGAGCAGGCTGCGATTGTTTTTGCCATCATAGCGCATAATAAAATGGTTATTGCACCGACAACGCCGGAGAATGAGCTCTTCGCCAAAATTATCCGTGATGCGGACAAACTCGATATTTTCCGGATTTTGCCACCCGTCCAGGCCAATCATGATTATTCTCCCAAAATGATTGAGCAGCTGAAAACAGGCGGCGTCTTATCCTATATTGATGTTAAGACGTTGGCCGACAAGCGGCTCATTCGGTTAAGCTGGTTTTATGATATCAATTTCGACTGGACATTAACACAACTGGTAGAAGAGGGACAGCTAACAAGGCAGTTGGCGGCTTTGCCTGATACCGCAGACTGTGGTGTGATCAAAGAGACCTTAAACCAATATATTGCTAGACGGATACAAGGAGCCAGTTAATTGATTATCCAACAAAAAAGTCCTGAGTTAAAAGATGTGGGTAAGCCATAAGGATACCAGAGAGCCTTCCCTTGTATTCCCCAATTAGGTTCTTGCAAATTTTGTGAGATGTGGTATTATCAAAATGAGCTGCAACTGTTGTATGGGTGACATCCACTAGGAGTCATACCGTTAAGCAACGCTAGTTGTAATCTCAAACGACAACTATATACACATTTAGCCGCTTGGATCCAATGGACTGAGACGGGAGGTAAAATAAGGGATTACTATGCCTTCTGGACATGCCAGAAGGTTTTTTTGTTTCCTCGCTCAGTTATGAAAGGTAAATATGGAGAGGAGAGATTTGCATAACACAAACAAAAGAGATATCGCCGTTGTAAACGAGCATATAACCGAAGTACATAGTGAACTCGTTTCAGCAGAGCTGAAACATCGGGTGTTCAGGTGGAGAGTCTACTCCACCTGAACTGACGCCGCCTGTAGAGGCGGGAGTCTTGACTCAGCAATTAAGATAAAAGCGTTCCCAGAGCGTAGTGCAGCTTTAGGGATGTCGGTCTGGAGTTTGATAAGTTACATTAGAGAGGAGAATATACCTTGGAAGTAATAACAACAGTCGAAGCTATGCGCCAACTGGTAAGCCAAGCTAAACGGCAGGGGAAAAGCATCGGACTTGTACCAACAATGGGCGCCTTGCATGACGGGCATCTGGAGTTACTGCGTCGTGCTAAGTCAATGTGTGATGTAGCAATAACCAGCATCTTTGTCAATCCTGCGCAATTCGGTCCCAACGAGGATTTTAGCAAGTATCCACGCGATTTTGCCAATGACTGCACCAAAGCCGCTAATGCTGGTATTGATATAGTCTTTCATCCTGCGGCGGCCGAAATGTATCCAGAAGGCTATGTCACATTCGTCAATGTCGATGGCAGTATTACCGATAAATTATGTGGTCTGTCTCGGCCCGGGCACTTTCGTGGTGTTGCGACCATTGTTAGCAAATTGCTTAATATTATTCAGCCTGACAAGGCTTTTTTCGGTCAGAAGGATGCGCAACAGGTGGTTGTAATTAAGCGCATGGTTGAGGATTTAAATTTGAGTACAGCTATTGAAATAGTTCCTATCGTCCGAGCTATCGATGGCTTGGCCTTAAGTTCACGCAACGCCTATTTAAGCAGTCAGGAACGGGAAGCTGCGCTGGTGTTGTCGCGCAGCTTACGATTGGCTGAACAAGCCGTAAACTCTGGACAACGAGACCTCGCGCAGATCCGTCAATTGGTAGTGGACGAAATTAACGCTCAAAAATTAGCCAGCATTGACTATGTGGAAATATACAGGTTTCCTGGCCTTGAACCCATCCAACAGCTGGCAGACCAAGCTTTATTGGCATTGGCCGTTAAAATTGGCAGGACTCGCTTAATTGACAATACTATTTTGGAGGCTGCATCATGCTGTTCACATCGTTAAAAGGCAAAATTCACTGCGCTACTGTAACCGAAGCCAATCTCAACTATATGGGCAGCATTACTATTGATGAAGCCTTATTGGAGGCGGCAAACATTCTGCCTAATGAAAAGGTTCAAGTAGTCAATAATAATAATGGTAGTCGTCTGGAAACCTATGTAATCAGAGGCCCACGAAATTCGGGAGTCATCTGTCTTAACGGAGCCGCTGCCCGTCTGGTTCAGCCTGGTGATAAGGTGATTATTATTGCTTATGCTATGATGACAGAACAAGAAGTGGTTGCCTTCCGGCCGACTGTTGTACTGGTGGACGGCAATAATCAAATTGTGGAAGTACGCAACGCTGAGGTTCATGGGGAAAGTGCCTAGCAGAAATAGGGCAAGTCCGGTTCCGTGCTTATTCTTTTTAAAGAAGATTTGCTATTTTAAAATGATAATTTTCGCTAATGAAGAACTTCGTTTTGTACGATTATATATGTATTAGTGGTTTGGTGTACATATATATTTAGGAGCGAAAACAATGATTTCATTTAATGATATTAATCTTTTTCCTATCGTGTATGAATTATTACAAAACTTAGCTATCATGTATACATTTATTTCTTTATTCATGCCGATGGTAACGCAAGGTTCTTTAAAATATAGCGCTCGAAAAATACATAGTAAGGGAGTAATTTTCTTTAGTGTACTTGCGTTAGTATCAATGTTAATACCTATTCGCTTTATCCAAATTCCTGATATTGTTGTTGACCTCAGAATAGCTATTATCACATTGGCAAGTGCCTACTTAGGGCCATTAAATTCATTTTTGGTTGGCACTATGACAATTGCATATCGCGTAATGTTCGGAGGCTTAGGCTGGATCTCTTGGTTGCCCGTGGCTTTACTATGTGGTCCGCTGGCATATTGTATTGTAAAACAAGTAAGGAATCGCACAATAGGGTTAATTATGGCAAGTGTGGCTTGCACATTAACATCAACAATGGTTTTTGCACTAATTGCGCAATATTTTAATGCTTTTGTCTACTTTTCTCCTTTTGCCAACTTAGATAATTATCTTAAGATTACCTTTGCTTTATTAGTTTGTAATTCGCTGGCGGCTATTGCTTATGATCATGCCATAAAAACCATTATTAACCGCCAGCAGAATTATCAAGCACTTCGTATAAAAGCGGATACGGATGGCATGACGGGGCTTTATAATCATAATAGATTTCAACAAGAATTATCCCAAGCCTTAGAGAGTGCGCGAACAAGTAAAAGACATCTTTCTTTACTATTGCTTGATCTGGATTATTTCAAAGAATACAATGATAATCTTGGACATCAAGCGGGTGATGCCTTATTAAAAGAAGTAGCAAAAATATTTCTAGATAGTATTCGTCCAAACGATATTGCTGCTCGCTATGGCGGTGAGGAATTTGCCATTATTTTACCTGATTGTTCTTCGTACGAGGCACTCAAAATTGCCGAAAGAATACGAGTGAGAATTGAACAAAATTCCTTTTATGGTCGTGAAAAAATGCCCAAAAGAAAAGTTACGATTTCCATTGGAATTGCCTGTTTTTCAGGGGATGTAACGGATAAAGATGATTTGATTCGAAAGGCTGATGCCGCTTTATATTCTGTTAAACGAACCGGGCGCAATAAATCCTTAGTGTTTAGTCCGTATAAAAATGTTTGTTTTATGGTCAAATCATAGTTTGTAAATTTAACTAAAGGCGCCTAAGTTTTGAAAAAATTTTTGCTGTTCCGGCAGAAAAAATGAAAGATGTCAGCACCCTATCCACGTGATACCTAAGCAATAGAGCTCTGTTAATAATGGGAAGCGAATTGAGCGTTCCTCTGCTTCTCCTGCCACTGAAATAAACCAATTTAAAAATTCCCAGAAACCTTTAAGATCAAGGTTTCTGGGATATTATTTTAAGATAAGAAAGTATAAGTTTTTGAGAGTCGTGGAGGTCTTATAAAATAAGGGGTGTCAAATACGAAACCCGGAACAGGTGGCTGTACTGTTTGCGTCCAGTAACCCTCGTAACCCCCGTAACCCCTCGGCCTTTGCCGGAAAAAGCGTTCCGCAGGAGAAAAGCCAGGCGGTATTCCGTAAAAAAATCCGTACTGTCTGAGCGTAGCGAGTTTACGGATTTTAGGAATACCGCCTGGCTTTTCAGCTTTTGGAGGCTTGGGGCCTAGACCTTTTGTTACTTTTGGGGCAATGCCAAAAGTAAAAGGCCCTCACAATGTATTCGATTGACCAAATATCTGATGTGTGCAATCCAAAGAACTAGGCAAAAGCCAAGCCCATCCCATTTTAAGGATTGTTACCGCAAAGTATTCAAAGTACGCAAAGGAATAACGGTATCGTGGACTATAGCAATACTATTTTTTGGCTGAAGATTAAAAGGCCGCGCTAGCGGTTTTTTTATTGCGGTGATGGAAACATTTGGTGAGGAACAACTATCACAGATTCAGGCCCTATTTGGTGTGTATATCCCGATTATTGCGCCGCCAGTGCCCCACGGATAATGGCCTCCTCCAGTACCACAGCAGCGGCTGTACCCACCAGCGTAACGAGCTCGTCGCTCGTTAGGTTACTGGTGTATGAACCCAAGGCGAGGCAGAAAATCGTGTCACCGTCCCATTGAGTGTGATTGGGGGAGATGGCCCGAGCCATTCCATCTTCGGCGAGCATTGCCACCCGGTTAGCCTGTGCCTTGGTCAGTCGAGCGGTGGTAGCTACTAGTGCGATTGTGGTGTTCCTGGTCTGGCGGGACTTCGGTACCGGTACACCAGCCAACATCGCCTGGGTCTGGTTAACAAAGGTTCCGTCAGGATTTAGCGCTCCAACGACGATACGCCCACCACACCATACGTCTCCGACGGGATTGACCACCGCCAAGGCTGCCACCACAGGACCGCCGGGAATGCAAAGGGAGGCCGTGCCAAGTCCGGACTTCATCGGCCTTCCGTAGATTTTCCCCGCCGTTGCTCCCGCCCCGGTACCCACATTTCCTTCCGGAACGGGACCTGCATTTGCAGACTGGCAGGCGGCGTAGGCAAGAGCTGCATCAGGCGGGAATGAGCCCTTGGCGAAGGGGAGGTCGTAGATGACCGCTGCAGGTACAATAGGTACATCGTCGATCCCTCGCTCAACGAGCCAGCGCATCACCCCGCCCGTTGCCGGTAGCCCAAAGACACTGCCTCCTGTGAGGAGGACGCCATATATAGGATTCTCTGCGGTTCCAGGGCGGATGTTATCGGTATTCTGGGTACCGGGGTCGCCTCCGCTAACAGATACGCCGGGGACTGCCCCATTCGGACAGAGAATGACCGTGCATCCCGTGCGGCCACCTTTGTCTTCGGCATTCCCCACCAGGATGCCGGGAACATCAGTAAGTCCTCCCATGGAGCTTGCTTTCATTTTTCGGTCTTTTCCTGTACTCAATTATCTCACCCTTATTAAATATTTAAGATAGAATGGGCTTTTTGCTATGTTGCAATGCACGTTTGATATCGCATAGTTCTTATCATAATATGTAAATCAAGATGAAAATGTGATTGGCAAGGGAATGGTAATTTGTACGTGTTACTCATTTCTCTTTGTTTAAAAGGAAGCGAAGGGACATACATTTTGCTTCTCGTTAATCGACTGGATAAAGCGGGAAAGATACAATAAAAATTAAATGATGGTCAGATGAACTTATAAGACAGTATAGGTAAATATGCTTGATATCCCAATGATTTACGTGCTTATTCCCAATATCCTGACAGAATATTGACACCTTTAAAGACTTCCCAGACAGCATCCTGACGGAGGTTTGGGGTACAATAAGCTTGCTACTACATTATAAAAAGTAAATCAAGGAGGCGCTAGCATGACCGACCTATGGTTGGCAGGGGGAATAACATTTCTATTACTGATTTATCTCATTTATGCTTTGATGAAACCGGAGGAATTTTAAAATGGCAAGTGACCTGATGTTATTTGGTCTGTTTTTTGTAATTCTTTTTGGCCTGGCTTGGCCACTTGGCCGATACATGGCCAAAGTATTTAATCTCGAAAAAACTGTCTTTGACCCAGTCTTTCAACCACTAGAAAAATTACTGTATCGCTTAACAGGTGTTGATGATTCAACCGAAATGAACTGGAAGCGATATGCGAGTGCGGTTATCTGGTTTAATCTTCTGGGTATGGCACTGGTATTTATCATTCAGATTCTGCAAGATAAACTACCGTTTAATCCTGAAAATTTAGATGCGGTAGCGCCATGGCACTTAGCTTTCAATACAGCAGTCAGTTTTATGACCAACACGAACTGGCAGGCTTACGGCGGCGAGACGACGATGAGCTATTTTACCCAGATGGCCGCACTGACTGTGCAGAATTTCTTGTCCGCAGCTACAGGCCTTGCGGTGGCAATAGCCTTTATTAGAGGTCTTACCCGCAAAACAACACAGCTCATCGGTAACTTCTGGGTCGACCTTACCCGCAGTGTTATCTATATCCTGCTTCCGATATCAATTCTGGTTTCAGTGGGACTTGTCCAGCAAGGTGTACCACAAACGTTGTCATCCTATGTGAGTGCGCAGACTCTCGAGGGAGCAGAACAAAAGATAGCTGTGGGGCCGGTTGCTTCACAAGAGGCAATTAAAATGGTGGGAACAAATGGCGGCGGCTTTTTTAATGCCAACTCGTCACATCCATTCGAAAACCCTACCCCGTTTACCAATTTTCTTGAGATTATTAGTATCTTTTTAATTCCTGCTGGGTTAGCATTTACCTTCGGGTATATGGTCAGAGACCGGCGTCAGGGTTATGCGATACTGGCGACGATGACACTATTGTTTCTCATGATGTTGACGCTTAACTATACCAGTGAATTAGCTGGCAATCCCCTGGTAGCGGCCAACGGCATTAGCGGACCATCTGCAATGGAAGGCAAGGAAGTCCGATTTGGTATCGGTGGAACTTCGTTGTTTGCAACCGTAACCACTGCCGCATCGTGCGGGGCGGTAAATGCTATGCATGACAGCTTTACGCCGCTGGGTGGTTTGGTGCCGATGCTGCAAATGATGCTTGGTGAAGTTGTCTTCGGCGGTGTTGGCGCTGGTTTCTATGGCATGCTTATCTTTGTAGTGCTTACAGTATTTATTGTCGGGTTAATGGTGGGCCGGACTCCCGAATATCTAGGGAAAAAGATAGATTCCTGGGAAATGAAAATGGCTATAATCGCCATCCTGGTTCCGGCTGTTACAATCCTTATCGGCAGTGCCATCGCATCTGTGACAGAGGATGGACTGGCAGGTATTGCCAATCAAGGTCCCCACGGCCTGAGTGAAATGCTTTATGCTTTCGCTTCCGCTGCCGGTAATAACGGTAGTGCTTTTGCCGGACTCACGGTCAATACTTTGTTTTACGATCTTTTTCTTGCCGTGGCGATGCTACTCGGCAGGTTCGGCGTTATTATCCCAGTACTGGCAATTGCCGGCAGTATGGCAGAAAAGAAAATATCACCGCCTGGCCCTGGCACATTCCCGACCACGGGTTGGCTGTTCGTAGTGCTGTTAGCGACCATTGTACTGGTGGTCAGTGCACTGACCTTTTTGCCAGCGTTGGCGTTGGGACCCATTGTCGAACACTTATTAATGCTACAGGGCACTACCTTTTAAGGAGTGAAGGAAATGAATGAACGCAGTAGTTTCAATCAAGATATTCTAATACAAGCAATCCGGGACGCTTTTAATAAGCTTAATCCTAAGACACAGCTTCGTAATCCGGTCATGTTCATTGTCTATATTGGCGCTTTATTAACCACCTGCCTGACTGTCCGTGACTTTTTTACTGGTGAGCCAATAGCCTTTTCTTTGCAGATAGCACTTTGGCTATGGTTTACCGTATTATTCGCCAATTTTGCTGAAGCGGTGGCTGAAGGCCGGGGCAAAGCCCAGGCTCAATCCTTGAAGACGGCTCGTTCCAAGACTAAAGCGAATAAGGTGACAGGTAACGGTACTAGCCAGATGGAGGCTACCGAACTTCGAAAAGGCGACGTAGTTTTAATCAATGCGGGAGAATTTATTCCCGGCGACGGCGAGGTTGTCGAAGGAATGGCGTCGGTGGATGAGAGTGCCGTAACTGGGGAATCTGCTCCTGTTATCCGTGAATCCGGTGGCGATAGGTCGTCGGTAACTGGTGGCACCAGGGTGCTGTCTGATTGGATTAAGGTAAAGATTACCGCTAATCCCGGCGAAACATTCCTAGATCGGATGATCTCGCTGGTGGAAGGTGCGAAACGGCAGAAGACGCCGAATGAAATCGCGCTGACTATATTGCTCGTTGGTTTGACCATCGTATTTCTAGTAGCCGTGGCAACAATTGAACCCTTTGCCGTTTACTCAGGGACCCTAATCTCAGTGATTACTTTGATAGCATTGCTGGTTTGCCTTATCCCGACAACGATCGGCGGGTTATTGAGTTCTATAGGGATCGCGGGTATGGACCGCCTCCTGAAACGTAACGTATTGGCAATGTCCGGTCGGGCAGTAGAGGCCGCCGGCGACGTTAATGCCCTGTTGCTTGATAAGACTGGCACCATTACTCTCGGAAACAGAATGGCAACAGAGTTTATCCCTGCACCTGGTGTAAGCGAAAGCGAACTGGCAGATGCAGCGCAACTGTCATCTTTGGCGGATGAAACCCCTGAAGGACGTAGTGTTGTCGTACTGGCTAAAGAAAAATATAACATCCGTGAGCGAGATCTAACCACACTTGAAGCCGAGTTTGTGCCGTTTACTGCTCAAACTAGGATGAGCGGCGTTAATATCAAGGGAAATCAAATTCGTAAAGGTGCTATCGATGCTATTCAAAAATACATTGTAGAACAAGGTGGCCAGTTTCCTGATGCAGTAAAAGCTGCTGCCGAGAATATTGCTAAAGCTGGTGGGACACCGCTGATTGTTGCTCAAGGAGCTAAAGCTCTGGGTACTATCTATCTGAAGGATATCGTTAAAGGCGGTATCAAGGAACGGTTCCATGAGCTTAGGAAGATGGGCATTAAGACAGTTATGATAACAGGTGATAATCCGCTGACTGCTGCCGCTATAGCGGCTGAGGCGGGGGTAGATGACTTTTTGGCAGAGGCAACTCCGGAGGCTAAACTTCGTCTAATACGCGACTATCAGGAAAAAGGCATGCTGGTTGCTATGACAGGTGACGGCACCAATGATGCGCCTGCTCTTGCTCAGGCTGATGTAGGTGTAGCAATGAACAGCGGCACTCAGGCGGCAAAAGAAGCCGGTAATATGGTCGATCTTGACAGTAATCCGACGAAACTCATCGAAATTGTTGAAATCGGCAAGCAATTACTCATGACTCGCGGCTCGCTTACAACTTTCAGTATCGCCAATGATGTTGCTAAATATTTCGCGATTATACCGGCCATGTTTGCAGGTACCTATCCAGCGATGAATGTTTTTAACATCATGCATTTGGCAACTCCTGAGAGTGCTATACTTAGCGCCGTTATCTTTAATGCGCTGATCATTGTTGCGCTCATTCCGTTGGCACTTCGTGGTGTTAAATACAGGCCAATGGGAGCTGAAGTCATTCTTCGCAGAAACATTTTAATTTACGGTGTCGGAGGATTAATAGTACCGTTCATCGGCATTAAAATAATTGATGTAATAATCGTCGTATTAGGGCTTGTTTAATATCGAATAGAGGGAGCTGAAGGTCAATGTGGCGCCAAATAGTAAATTCATTCAGAATGCTGCTTGTTTTAACAGTTATTACTGGCTTAGTGTATCCGCTAACTATGGTTGGGGTAGCCAAAACAATTTTTCCGTCTCAGGCAAAAGGATCGTTGATTGAGAGCCAAGGGCAGGTTGTTGGTTCCAAACTAATCGGACAGAATTTTACGCAACCGGGTTACTTTCATGGGAGACCGTCATCAGCCGGCAAGGATGGTTATGACGCCGCAGGGTCGTCTGGTTCCAATCTTGGTCCCACCAATAAGAAACTAATGGATACGGTTGCTGACAACGTGAACAAAGCACGCCAGGAAAACAGTCTTGATGATAATGCTGCTATACCTGCTGATCTGGTAACGGCATCAGCGAGCGGACTAGATCCCGATATTTCCCCAGAGGCGGCCTATCTCCAGGTTGAGCGCGTTGCTGAAGCACGTGGGTTAGCGGCAACGGAAGTATACAATTTAGTGGATAAAAATATTTCAAGCCGGCAACTAGCGCTGTTTGGTGAACCAAGGGTTAATGTACTGGCGCTAAACATGGCGCTTGATAGCATAAAATAAGTAATATAAAAAAGTAAATGTAGGTTTCGTTTGGGGGAGTTCAAAATGCCATCAAACATCAAAAATCCAGGCCGACCTGATCCAGACGCTTTACTGGACAAAATCAATAAAGATGAACGCGGCAAACTAACGGTATTTCTCGGTGCTGCGGCAGGGGTGGGTAAAACCTACGCCATGCTGGAGGCGGCACATGATCGTCTGCAAGAAGGTATTGATGTAGTTGTTGGCTGGATTGAGACCCACGGCCGTCGGGAGACGGAGAGCCTGGTACTTGGTCTTCCCCGTATTGAGCCTAAAGGCATTGAATATCGAGATAAGACCCTAAACGAAATGGATATTGACGCCATTATTGCACGGAAACCAGAATTGGTTCTAGTCGATGAACTTGCCCATACCAATATTCCCGGCTCCCGCCATGTGCGGCGGTTCCAGGATGTCGAGGAGCTTCTGAGAGTCGGTATCAATGTTTATACAACATTGAATATCCAGCATATTGAAAGCTTGAACGATGTCGTGGCGCAGATTACCGGGGTCATTATCAGGGAGACAGTCCCAGACCATATTATCGATCATGCTGATTCTGTGAAACTGATCGATATTCCACCGGAAGACCTAATCAAGCGACTCAAAGAAGGCAAGGTATATATTCCTGGGCAAGCGGAACAGGCTCTGCAAAAATTCTTTAGGCAGGGGAATATCAGTGCTCTGCGGGAACTATCCTTACGTTTTACCGCCGCACGGGTGGATAAGGACTTAAACGAATATATGCGTGAACACAGCATTTCCGGTCCGTGGCCCGTTTCGGGGCGGGTCATGGTCTGTGTGAGCGCAAGTCCATTTTCTGCCCAATTGATCCGGGCCGCCAGTCGGTTGGCTGGAGGACTGCAGGCCGACTGGTTGGCTGTTCATGTTGAAACGGTTCGCCAACTGCCGATGAGTGATAAGGAAAGAGATCGCTTGGTTCGAAATATGCGATTGGCCGAGGAACTGGGGGCTAAAACTCTCACCGTTGTGGGCAAAAACTTGACTGCAGAAGTATTGGAAGTTGCCTGCAGTCAGAACGTATCGACGATTGTAATTGGTAAGCCAAGGCATAGCCGCTGGTGGGAACTGATTCACGGTTCGGCT